>Ga0206884_1039_pt1 | contig 36756 bp, 46 predicted proteins | sample Alteio_BWOrgCont_FD_152914 | JGI IMG/M metagenome (GOLD analysis project Ga0206884, IMG submission 152914) | Enriched cells from forest soil in Barre Woods Harvard Forest LTER site, Petersham, Massachusetts, United States -... | ecosystem: Environmental > Terrestrial > Soil > Temperate forest > O...
TGGGAAACATTGCTATATATAAGGAATACCTATCCCATGTATAATCCCGCCCATGCAAACCCTGATCCCCAAAAAGCTGTTCATCCAAACGTATGGCTGCCAAATGAATGAGTACGACTCATCTGCAATGGCCAACGTGTTGCACAAATCTCACCAAATGGAATTAACGGAAGATCCCGCTCAAGCAGATGTACTCCTGATTAATACGTGCGCGATCAGACATAAAGCCGAACAAAAATTTTTCTCTGAATTAGGTCAATGGCGCGAACATAAAGATAATCGTCCTGAAATTATCATCGGCGTCGGCGGATGTGTCGCTAGCCAAGAAGGTAGTACTATTCGTAGTCGTGCACCGTATGTAGATCTTATATTTGGTCCACAAACTTTACACCGTCTTCCCGAAATGCTCGACGAAGTGATTAAAAAACGCCGGCCTGTTATAGATATTAGCTTTCCCGAAATTGAAAAATTTGATTATCTTCCCGCTCCACGCGCCGAAGGCGTAAAAGCCTTTGTTTCCATTATGGAAGGCTGCAGTAAATATTGCAGTTATTGCGTAGTCCCCTTCACACGCGGCCAAGAAATTAGCCGGCCGTTTGATGATGTCATAAAAGAAGTTTATGCCCTATCAGAACAAGGCGTAAAAGAAATTACTTTATTAGGTCAAAACGTCAATGATTATCGCGGGAAAATGCATAATAACGAAACGGCGGATTTAGCCCTATTAATTAATTACATAGCCAGCATGGATAATATTTTAAGAATCAGATACTCCACTTCACACCCGCTAGCTTTTTCAAACAGATTAATTCAAGCGTATGAAACAGAACCTAAATTAGCCAACCAATTACATTTACCCGTCCAATCAGGATCAGATAAAATTCTATCCGCCATGAAACGTGGCTATACGGTATTAGAATTTAAATCCAAAATTAAAAAATTAAAATTAATCCGACCCGATATTAGTATTACGTCTGATTTTATAGTCGGCTTTCCCAATGAAACGGATGAAGATTTCGAAGCGACGTTAAGATTAGTCGAAGAAATTAATTTTGATAATTCATATAGCTTTATTTACAGTAAAAGACCGGGAACTCCTGCCGCGAATATACCCGACAGTATTCCCGATGACATTAAAAAACAGAGATTACACATATTACAAGCTAAATTACTTCATCAAATGGACCAACATAGCTTAGCACTGTTAAATACTACACAAAATATATTAGTCGATGGCATATCTAAAAAAAGCGAATTTGACATGACGGGAAGAACAGAAAGTAACCGTATTGTAAATTTTAAGGGTTCAGCGGATTTAATCGGCAAAATCATTCCCGTTAAAATTACAGATATAAAAAGAGTGTCTTTACAGGGTGAAATAATCTAATGGCCCAGAGTATTTATATTCAAAAAATCAGTAAAAATAAAAATATTCCCTCTGCCCCTATTATCAAAAAATGGATTGCCCATACTCTGAAAAATAAAAAAGCCGAAATTACTGTTAGAATAATTAACAAAAAAGAAAGTGCTGAATTAAACCATTCTTATAGAAACAAAAACTATCCTACCAATGTTTTGTCTTTTGTTTATCAAACCAAGTCTATTATCATGGGTGATATTGTTTTATGTGCGCAGCTGATTCCGACGAAAGAAAAATGGGCACACCTGGTGATACATGGCGTATTGCACTTAATGGGCTACGACCACGAAACAGATAAAGACGCTCATCATATGGAATCTCTGGAAATAAAATTATTATCTCAATTAGGCTTTGGAAATCCTTACAAGGAATAGCAGCTATGGTATGGCTACAGCGATTACGCGAAAAACTTTTTTTGAAAGCGAAAAATCAAGAGCAATTTTTACATATATTACGTGATGCACAAAAAAGAGAATTATTTGACGAATCTACCCTTGCGATGTTCGAGGGTGTATTACAAGTCTCGGATATGCAAACACGCGACATCATGATCCCTCGCGCACAAATGGTAACCGTAAATGCAGACGATACACTCGATGAAGCACTTCCTGTTGTCATACAAGCGGGTCACTCACGACTTCCTGTGGTGGGTGATAACCCTAATGAAATTACGGGTATTCTCATCGTCAAAGATATAATCCCCTATATTTATAATATTCATAAAAAAAATAAAGACTTTAAATTACAGGATATTCTACGTCCCGTATCTTTTATTCCCGAAAGCAAAAGACTTGATACTTTATTACAAGAATTTCGTGTCAATCATCAACATATGGCTATTGTGGTTGATGAATACGGCAGTATTGCAGGTCTCGTGACTATTGAAGATGTGCTCGAGCAAATCGTTGGGGATATTGAAGACGAGCATGATTTCGATGATGAAAATTATATTAAAAAACACAGCGAAACGACGTATATCGTCAAAGCAATTACGCCTGTTGAAGAATTTAACCAATATTTTAAAGCCAAATTTGATGATGAAGAATCCGATACGATTGGTGGGGTATTATTAAAAGCCTTTGGGCATTTACCCAAGCGCGGCGAAAATATTATTTTTGAAGGCTTTAGATTTAAGATATTACACGCAGATAATAGACGGATTAGATTACTTCGTGTGCGGAGAAATATTAAGTGATTTATTTTATATTAAGCTTTATTGCTGGCGCCCTTCTTCCCTTAGCCTTTGCACCCGTAGGATGTAGTGGTCTTGCTATATTGTCACCCCTTATGCTTTTATTTTTATTAGAAAATATTTCTGCTAAACAAGCTTTCTGGAGAGGATTTCTATACGGCTTGGGATTTTTCGGGTTTGGCGCGTATTGGATTTTTATTAGTATTGACACCTATGGCAATACTAATTTTATTATTTCCGGAATAATTACCGCAGGATTTATTAGTATATTGGCATTATTTCCAGCCGTAATGGGATATATTTATAAGTCAGCGCCGCAAGCGTCGCCGTTACGATTTGCGTGTTTATGGGTATTACTCGAATGGATCCGCAGCTGGTTTTTGACGGGATTTCCGTGGTTATTATTAGGCCAAAGCCAAACTGATTCACCTCTGCATGGATATGCGCCTGTCATTGGCGTATACGGCGTATCTTTTTTAGCCGTATTAAGCGCTGTTTTATTATTTAATATGATTAAAAATAATTATAAAATCTTAAATATTATTTTATTTGTAGTAATTTGGTCAGGTGGTTTTGGTTTAAGTGTAGTACAGTGGACACATCCCAGCTCAAAATTATTTCCTATAACATTAATACAGGGCAATATTCCCTTGATGACCAAGTGGGATCCACAACAAGCGTATAAATCCCTTAAAACCTATGAAGCGTTATCTCAGCCACATTTAGACAGCAAAATTATTATTTGGCCAGAGACGGCAATTACTTTTTTACTTCCGGATGCCGTGCCGTTTCTAGAGCACTTTGATAAATTTCTGGAGCAAAAAAAGGTTGCCATCGTTACCGGCATTCCTATTCCTGAACATGATAATTTTTATAACGGCGCTATAGTATTAGGCGATGGCAACGGACATTATTTTAAACGTCATCTCGTGCCCTTTGGTGAATACGTGCCATTTGAAAATTTATTACGGGGTTTAATTGGCTTTTTTAATTTACCCATGTCAAATTTTGTCGCCGGCCCTCAAGTACAACATCTCATGGGCATACAGGGAATGAATATTGCGCCGTTTATTTGTTATGAAATAGCCTATTCCCATTTACTTCGCACAGATTTACCTCAGGCGAATATATTAGTCACCATGAGTAATGATTCGTGGTTTGATCAATCTGAAGCATTGGCACAGCATAGACAGATTGCACAGCTCAGTGCACAAATGACACAGCGTTATATGTTAGTGGCAACCAACAGTGGCGAAACGGTTGTCATCGATCCCTTTGGAAAAGTTTTAGCACAAGCGCCAGTCAATCAACCGGCTTTTATTACAGCGGATATTCAAGCCATGAGCGGCACTACGCCATGGATAACATTTGGTAATTGGCCCATATTAATATTAATGGTCATTGGTTTATTTTTTAGCCGGAAGAAATCATGAATATTACCATTCTGAGTATTGGCAACAAAATGCCCAGTTGGATTAAATCAGGCTATGAAGAATATGCAAAAAGATTATCTCATGAGCATAAAATTAATCTAATAGAATTGGCCAAACCAGACGATATGCTCAAAAAAATAGTAGCCCAAAAAAATAAAAATTATATTATAGCCCTCGATGAACATGGCGAATTGCTTAACACTAAAACTTTCGCACATAAGCTAGAAACAATCGGCAAAGATATTACTTTTTTAATTGGCGAAGCAGAGGGTTTATCTCCTGACTGTAAATCAAAAGCAGATACGGTATGGTCTTTATCTTCCCTGACGTTTCCCCATATGTTAGTCAGAGTGATTCTCATAGAGCAGTTATATAGAGCCTTTAGTTTATTGAAAAATCATCCCTATCATCGTGAGTAATGGCATGAAAATTATTATTGGAATGGGTAAAACGGGCCAATCTTGTGCAAGATATTTTGAGCGTAATAATATTAGCTATACATTATTGGACACGCGAAACCTATCTGACCAAGATAAAGTTTTATTAAATACTGCAAAAGAAATTATCTTAAGCCCGGGTATCGATCCCAAATTATTTCCCAACCATAAAATTATCAGCGATATAGACATATTTTCGCGCGAAGCAAAAGCGCCCATTATTGCTATTACGGGAACGAATGCAAAAGGCACAGTCACTACCCTGCTCACAGAAATGATTAACCATTCTGGCAAAACAGCACTGATGGGTGGAAATATAGGAATCCCCGCGTTAGATTTATTAGAACAACCCGTACCTGATTTTTATGTTTTAGAAATTTCGAGTTTTCAATTAGAAATTACGGATTATTTGCCCTGCATAGCCAGTGTTATTTTAAATATCAGCCCGGACCATTTAGATCGCCATAAAACAATGGAGAATTATATCGCCGCTAAACAGCGTATATATTTAAACTCCCAACATATTATTTATAATTTAGATGATGCTGCGACAACCCCACCCCCATCCGTCAAAAATAAAATGGGGTTTGGATTGAAAGATAAAAATTTATTACCACTTTCAGAATTAAAAATTAAGGGTTTGCATAATATCAGCAATGCCCTCGCCGCTTTAACCATTGGCAAAGCGATTGGATTACCACAAGATAAAATGCTCGAGGCTTTAAAAAAATTTCCGGGATTAGAACATCGCTGCGAATGGGTCGCCACACATAATAATATTGATTTTATTAATGATTCTAAAGGGACCAATATTGGTGCAACGATTGCTGCTCTTGAGGGGCTAGGCACAAAAAATAATATTATCTTAATAGCAGGCGGATTAGGCAAAAATGCTGATTTTAGTTTATTAAAACCCAGTATTGATAAATATACGCGTAAAATTATTTTATTCGGCCAAGATGCGAAATTAATAGCAAACGCCATTGGACATTCACCCTATTTTGCAGACTCTCTTAAAAGCGCTGTATTACAAGCCAATAAATTAGCCCATCCGGGCGACATTGTTTTATTGTCCCCTGCCTGTGCAAGTTTTGATATGTTTAAAGACTTCGAAGATCGAGGCCGTCAATTTAAATCTTTCGTAAAGGAATGTTTAGCGCATGAAGCTATATGATCGTTATTTGTTGTCGTCTGTTATAGGTTTAGTTTGCATGGGATTACTGATGGTCGCTTCTGCGTCCATGGTGGTTTCAGATAGAATTTATGGCGAACCGTTTTATTTTCTCTTACATCAAACCGTATTTTTAACGGTAGGCATATTATTTTCCTGGTTTTTATTTCGGTTCAGCATGGAGCAATGGGAAAAAATCAGCGCGCAATTATTATTGTTTAGTTTATTGTTACTCTCTGTAGTACTCGTGCCGGGTTTAGGACATTCGGTTAATGGCAGTATGCGATGGATTGGTGTTGGGCCTATTGGCCTTCAAGTCTCTGAATTTGCAAAGCTTGCCATGATCATTTATTTAGCGAGTTATCTCGTTCGTCGTCATGATGAAGTCAAAAATCGTATTCGCGGATTTTTAAAGCCCCTCTTAGTCATTGGCGTAATGGCTGTATTACTCTTAAAAGAACCGGACTTTGGTGCCATGGCTGTGATTGTCGTGACGTCTTTGGGAATGTTATTTTTAGCAGGCGTGAGAATTTGGCAATTTGTATTTTTATTAGTCATAGCCGCTTTAATATTAGCTTTATTAGCCATTTCATCACCGTATCGCGTACAACGACTTACCACATTTATGAATCCCTGGGCTAATCCATATGCGAGTGGCTATCAATTAACACAGTCACTCATTGCATTTGGACATGGTGGATGGTTTGGTGTGGGATTAGGCAACAGCACGCAAAAATTATTTTATCTTCCTGAAGCCCATACTGATTTTTTATTTGCGGTTCTTGCTGAAGAATTGGGTTTAATTGGCAGCTTATTTATAGTGGGCTTATATTGCTTATTTGTACTGCGCAGTTTATGGGTAGGATTGTGTGCCTTTAGACAGCGCCAGTATTTTTCTTCCTATGTGGCCTATGGAATCAGCTTGTTTTTAATTATCCAAGCCATCATAAATTTAGGCGTGAATATTGGATTATTGCCTACCAAGGGATTAACACTGCCACTCATGAGTTATGGGGGCAGCAGCATGCTGATCGATTGTATAGCCATTATGCTGTTATTTCGTATTGATTACGAAACACGCGTATATAAAATGGGCATACATCGTGAGGTATGGAATTCATGAGCAAAAAAAATATAAAAAAAGTATTAATTATGGCCGGCGGTACAGGTGGCCATATTTTTCCCGGTATAGCATTAGCTGAAGCGTTTAGCGCTAAAAATATTACGGTCAATTGGCTGGGTAATACGAACAGCATGGAAGCCAAATTAGTCCCTGATCATCATATAGCTTTTTATAGTATTTCTATTAATGCTCTCCGAGGAAAGGGATTATTACAGAAATTAAAATTTCCGTTTAATTTACTTAGTGCTATATTTCAATCCCGAAAAATTATTAAAGATTTAAAACCAGATTTAATTATCAGCATGGGTGGATATGTAGCAGGACCCGGTGGATTAGCGGCAAAACTGTGTGGCATTCCCTTAATAATACACGAACAAAACCGTATAGCTGGCATGACAAATAAATTCTTAGCGAAATTTGCGGCTAAAATATTTACAGGTTTTCCCGATGTTTTACCTAAGGGTATTTTTACAGGCAATCCTATTCGCGCTGAAATAGAAAGTATTCCCGCAAAAATCTCGAGCTCATCTTCATCTAAAATAAATTTATTAATCATCGGCGGCAGTAGAGGCGCTAAAATATTTAATACTATTATTCCAGACGCTATAAAATTATTGCCTCAAGATATTATTCCTAATATATTTCATCAGACGGGCCAACACAGTTCCGCTGACTATAAAAATATTCCAGCTGAAACGTCCGAATTTATCAATAATATTGCTGAAAAATATACCTGGGCTGATGTAATTATTTGCCGAGCAGGTGCTTTAACGTTGGCTGAAATTACGAGTGTGGGCATACCCGCCATATTAATTCCGTATCCCCTAGCCGTTGATGATCATCAAACTAAAAACGCCGAATATCTTGTAAGTAATCATGCCGTTGTTTTATTACCCCAAGCTGAATTAAATCCCAAAAAATTAGCAGGTATTTTAAAAGATTTAATTTTAGATGCTGATAAAAGATTAACGATGGGTAAAAATTCGCGGGGATTACGAAAAGAACATGCGGCGGAGAAGATTGTAGAGCTGCTTAAGTAAAGTCGATATTGGGCGAGGCTATTACGTTTAATAGTATTGACCGTAACCCGGATGGAGCTTTAGCGGAATCCGGGCTACTACTTTTTCAGAGATTTATTCGAACCCTCAACTGCATTATTATTATTCTTGATATCTTCATGATGCGCAGGCTGTGGAGATGGCGGTGGAGTTCTTCGATCAAAATATGCGGCGTTATCTTCAAATGGTTTAACTGGCTCCACTGACTCTAATTCTCCCGATACCCCACCCACTTGTTTTTCATGCGTTTTTTCTTCTTCAACTACTCGAGGAGGCCCCGCTACTTCGGCAACCCATCCAACTTGTCCCATAACTGTTTTTGTTGATTGTGCTTGCGGAGTACTTTCAAGAACAACACTTTCTGTATCATCTCTACGCTCAGAATTATCCGCAGCCAATAATGGAACTGTTTCAGATATTTTCTTTTCTGGAGGACGAAAATTCAATGACAAATTATATATAAAACCTAATTCTGTATTAAAAAACGATGCGATGTTTAAATATGCTTTTTCTTCCCAAGTTAAAGGAGACACGCCTGCTACACCCGTTAAAATATTTAACAACCGTGCTGCAATCTTACGTTTTGAATGTTTTTGCGTATAACGCTTAAGCAGATCAAGCGGTATTGCTTTGAGGGAATCTGGATCAGAAACGGCTTGCCTAATAATCGGCATAGGGTCAACACCATTAACAAAAGAACTAGTAAACGTAAGTCCGGGTCCCAAAATTGCACCATGTTGGAGCAGTAATTCTATAACTGCTCTATTACCGGAAGCATAAGCCATGAGCAATGCAGTTTTTCCCCCATAAGTCTCTGCGTTAATAAATTTGAGGGTTGAGTTTTTAGCTAATATTAGTTGGACAATTTCCGACGCAGTGTCCTGGTTTTTATGAGCATATCTACAAGCAAAATACAGGGCAGTTATATTTTCAGCCATATGTGGAACAACGCCCACTGGAAAACCCATTTCCAATAATAAACCCACTGCTTCTACGTTGCCCCAATAACATGCATGTTAGCGCTGTCCTGTTATGATGAGCACCAACAGCAGCACCTTTTATTATATTTACAACTCCGGGATTTCCTTTCGTTTTTTCACATAAATAACGCAACATTTTAATATTTTGAGCAGAGCATGCCACAGCAAAAACACGGCCTCGATTACCGTCTTTGGCAAAAATATCCGCCATACTGTGATCGATTAAATATTCTGCCATTTCATTTTGATTCTTATTAATAGCAAGCTCAAAAAAATTCATACTGAGGCGATGACGAGCTTCATCAAAAGGAATGGCCGCAGGATTCGCACCATGCTCAACTAACTCTTTGACTCTTACTACGTTACCTTCTCTGATAGCACTTAGCATAAATTTGGGACAGCATTTACACAAAATATCTACCACTTGATGATGTTCATACTGAAATGCCAACGCTAATATAGATTCTATCCACCGATCAGGATGCTCATGCGATTTCCAATTCCAAAGCGTAACCCCCGCGAAAGAATGTATACGCTGACCTGTACAAATTTTTATTCTAATATCTTGATCCCTAAAAATTAGCAACCCGCTAATACTCTGCGCAATCTGTTCATACATAATTGAATGGATGAAATCTAATGCGTCTTGTCGACCGCAAACTTTCAAATATAAAAGCGGATCAAAAACTCCGATAGGTTCAAATAGCTCTAGACTTAAACGATTCATTTGCGATAATTCGATCAAAAATAACTTAAGCTCTTCAATCTTATGTTCTTGTATCAATCGAAATATTTTTTCTTTGTCTGGAATATTTGACAAGTTACCTTGCGTAAATAAGGATTGATAATATTCATTCACTTGTTTTCTGGCTGCATCACTTGCTGTTGCATATTTTTCTAATTCGCGAAGGGAAAAACGTGAAAATACGTTTTGGTAAATAAAACTTTTATGTCAAGAGATATCAGATCTCTTGGAGGAAAAACTAAGATTTTAAGTTGTTCTTTTAAAAATTTTTCACGAATTGTTGTTTGTCCCAGTTCCAATGATGCCAGATCAGTATTTATTTGTTTTAGTCTTACATCACCGAGATTATCTGCAGGATCTTTGATGAATTTACGAAGAAGTTTTAGGCGCGATTTATATTCAGCTTTCTTTTGATTATCACCCAGAAAATCACGCATCAAAATGAGAATACGCTCATCCGGCGCATAGCCAGCTAAACCAGCAGATTCTTCTGGTGTTTCTTCAGGCTGTTTATCTAGCTCTTCCATATTATGGGGCCTCTCTATAAAGATGCATATATATAGTATAGGCGATAAACCTTAAGGTTTTATTAAGACCTCACCCGGCCTTCGGCCACCCTCTCCTGGTAACAGGAGAGGGGAAAAAGAAGGATCTCTTGACCTCCCGCCCCCAACATGTTTTATTGACCGGCTATGAAACCCCTTCGTCCTAGCGTAAAACCATTATCACGCATAAAACACCTGCATTTTGTAGGGATTGGCGGCGCAGGCATGGGTGGCATCGCCGAAGTACTCCTCAACCAAGGCTTCAAAATCACCGGCTCTGATATCCATAAAAGTACTATGACAGAGCGGCTTACATCACAAGGCGCTGAGATTTTCTATACTCACGATGCTAACAATATTCAAGGCGCAGACGCGGTTGTCAGATCCACCGCTATATCTAATACCAATCCAGAAATCATAGCTGCTATTGAACACCATATTCCTGTCGTACCCAGAGCCATGATGCTCGGCGAATTAATGCGATTTCGAAATGGCATTGCGATTGCGGGCACACATGGAAAAACAACCACAACTAGCTTAGTAACCAGTATTTTTGCAGAAGCGGGATTAGATCCGACTTTTGTAATAGGCGGCTTATTAAATTCTGCAGGAAGTAATGCAAGATTAGGCCAAGGTGATTATTTAATAGCCGAGGCTGATGAGAGTGACGCATCGTTCTTATATTTACATCCTATGATGACTGTTGTAACTAATATAGATGCTGATCACATGGAAACTTACCATAATAATTTCGATGAATTAAAAAAAGTGTTTATAGATTTTATTCACCACCTGCCCTTTTATGGTCTCGCGGTATTATGTCTTGAAGATCCGGTTGTCAAAGAAATATTACCCCAAATATCCAGGCCCTTTAAAACATATGGCTTTGATGACTCTGCAGAATTTTATGCTAAAAATATTAAACAAATTGGAACGCTCAATTATTTTGAATTACATCGACCCAATAAAAAACCCTTAGAAATTACGTTAAATCTTGCTGGCGAACATAATGTTCTTAATGCGCTAGCAGCCATAGCGATATCTACAGAAGCAGGAATAGATGATAAATCTATCCAAACTGCGCTGAAAAATTTTGGTGGTGTGGGAAGAAGATTACAAGTGTATGGTGAATATCAAACCGATCAGGGCAAAATATTATTAATAGATGACTATGGCCATCATCCACGTGAAATTACAGCAACGCTAAATGCTATCCGAAAAGCATGGCCCGAAAGACGATTAGTCATGGCATACCAACCGCATAGATATACTCGCACACGAGATTTATTTAATGATTTCGCAAACGTATTATCAACCGCTGATCAGCTATTATTATTTGATGTATATTCAGCCGGTGAAACACCCATTGATGGCGCAGACAGCAAGAGCCTAGTCGATTTTATGATTAAACATCACAAAATTAAGCCTATATTAATTTCACCCAAAGAAAATCTTAATGGCATTTTAAGAAGTACTTTAAAAAATAACGATATTTTATTAATGCAAGGTGCGGGAGATATTGGCAGTATTGCTAATAACTTAGCGACTTCTCAACTACAGGTTTAGTATGCTACTTCACAACGAACCCCTATCTAAATACACGTCGTGGCGCGTCGGTGGTCCTGCAAAAAATTTATTTATTGCTGATAATATAGATGATCTGGTTCGTTTTCTAAAAACACTTCCCGAAACAGAAAAAATATTCTGGATCGGCCTGGGAAGTAATTTATTAATTCGAGATGGCGGCTATAACGGCACTGTAATAATTACCCAAGGATCTTTTTTAAATAACATAGAAAAGTTAGATAATAATATTATAAAAATAGCCGCGGGTGCTGCATGTGGAACCGTCGCACGAACCTGCGCAAGAATGGGATTAACGGGCATTGAATTTTTAGCGGGTGTTCCCGGAACGATGGGCGGCGCACTTGCCATGAATGCAGGCGCGCATGGCAGCGAAACCTGGAATTATGTCGAACAGTGTGAAGTTATAAACAGATCAGGCGAAATTAAAATTCGCCCTGCTGCTGATTACAACGTTAGTTATAGACACGTTATTACACCCAAAAAAGATGAGTGGTTTCTGGCGGGTTTTTTAAAATTAACTCCTGGCAGCAAAGAAGAAAGCTTAGCAAAAATAAAAGATTTATTAGCTCATCGCGCCAATACTCAGCCAATTAATTTACCCAATTGCGGATCGGTATTTAGAAACCCGCCCAATAATTTTGCCGCGAGATTAATAGAAAGCTGTAATCTAAAGGGCTTTAAAATAGGCGGCGCGGAAGTGTCAACCAAACATGCTAATTTTATTATAAATAATAATCATGCTACTGCAAAAGATATTGAAGATTTAATTCAGCATATTGCTGATGAAGTCAAAAAACACCATAACATAGAACTCATTCGCGAAGTCCATATTATAGGGGAATCACTTGAAAATTAATGTCGGTTTAATCTGTGGCGGCCAATCGCCTGAACATGATATTTCTTTATTTTCTGTTAAAAACGTCGAAGCGGCTATAGATAAAAATAAATTCAATAGCTTTATTATAAAAATAGAACGTGATGGACGATGGATGTATCAAGAGCAAGAATTAAGTTTAAATCCTGGCGCCGGAAAAAAATTCTTACACTATAAAAACAAGCCAGATCAATATTTAGAATTAGATATAGTTTTTCCTATATTACATGGCCCGAATGGCGAAGACGGAACTATTCAGGGACTGTTTGAATTATGCGGAATTCCGTACGTAGGCAGCGGTGTTTTAGGCTCGGCGATTAATATGGACAAAGACGTCACAAAAAGATTATTACGAGACGCAGGAATTGCTGTGGCGAAATTTTTAGTTTTTTATGACCATGAAAAAAATCAAAGCAGCGAAAAACATAAATTAAATTATAAAAATATTATTGCTGAATTAGGCTCACCGTTTTTTATGAAACCTGCTAATACCGGATCATCACTGGGTGTTCATAAAATTAAATCCGAAAGCCAATTTGAAACAGCCCTCGAAGAAGTCTTTCAATATGACCAAAAAATTATTCTGGAAAAATATATACCCGGCCGAGAAATAGAAACGGCTGTGCTGGGAAATACAGAGCTGTCTATGGGCATCCCTGGCGAGATTATTCCCCACCATGAGTTCTATACCTATGAGGCAAAATATTTTGATGAAAATGGTGCAACCGTCGAAGTTCCTGCTAAACTAGCGCCAAATATTGTCACTGAGCTCCAAGAACTTTCCATGCGAGCATTTAAAATACTTTGTTGCGACGGACTCGCACGCGTGGACTTTTTCCTGACACCGCACGGGGAAATAATTCTCAATGAAATCAATACGTTACCCGGATTTACCAATATCAGCATGTATCCAAAATGCTGGGAAGCGGCAGGATTAAGTTACTCTGAACTCATTGGAAAATTAATTCACTTAGGTTTGGAAAAACATAGATGAGAAAAGCTTCACGTCCCTCTTCAGCGCAACCCTCTTCCCGTGTAGGAAGAAAAATTACGCTGTTTGTTTTATTTTCGGTAATTTTAATGTGGTGTGGCGTTAAATTATATAATCCCGCAACATTTCCTATTCGATCTGTCAGCATTATTGACGGACAATCGTATGTCGACCATCCCAGTCTCCGCGAATCTATTTCGCCGTTTCTCAATCAGGGCATGGTGAGATTAAAAGTAGAGAGTCTAGAAAAATCATTGCTTGCACTGCCTTGGATTGAAAGCGTCAATATTCAACGCCAGTGGCCAGACAAATTAGTGATTGCCATTACAGAACAGAAACCTGGCGCTCATTGGGATAAAACAGAATTAATCAGCACAGAAGGTAAAATTTTTTCACCTAAATCTGTTCCCAGCACATTAAAAGATCTTCCTTGGCTTTATGGAGCTGATAATAATGCGCCGGATATTTGGACAGGTTATCAAAATATGTCTTCTGTCATTGCTCCATTAGGATTAAAAATTGTTGCCATAAATTTGAGTCCAAGCGATACATGGGAAATTGAATTAAACAATGGGATTCCTATTGTTTTAGGTAAAGACGAAGTGATTCCGCGCCTCAAACGTTTTGTCCAAATTTATCCTAAAATCTTTGACAATAATCCTAATGCAGTAGAATATATCGACCTACGATATAACAACGGTTTAGCAGTAAAGTGGAAAGGAAAGGAGTAAAAATGACGAAGCGCGCTGAACGCAACCTTATAGTGGCATTAGACATCGGCACCTCTAAGATTGTTACCCTTGTGGGCGAATTAAATGCTAATGATCAAATCGAAGTTATTGGTTTAGGGTCCCACCCTTCTCGCGGTTTAAAACGCGGCGTTGTCGTTAATATTGAAGCAACCGTTCAATCTATTCAGCAGGCTATTGAAGAAGCTGAACTCATGGCAGGCTGCCAAATTCATTCCGCATTTACCGGTATCGCAGGAAGTCATATTCGCAGTTTAAATTCACACGGAATCGTTGCTATTCGTGATGTCGAAGTCACGCAAGGCGATGTTGAACGCGTAATTGATGCCGCTCGAGCGGTTGCAATTCCTGCTGACCAAAAAATATTACATGTATTACCCCAAGAATTTATTATCGATCAACAAGAAGGCATTCGTGAACCCATCGGCATGTCGGGTGTACGACTCGAAGCACGCGTCCATCTTGTAACAGGCGCGTTAAGTGCAGCACAAAATATTTTAAAATGCGTGAAAAAATGCGGCATTGATGTTTCTGATATGGTTCTCGAACAATTGGCCTCAAGCTATTCGGTATTAACAGAAGACGAAAAAGAACTAGGCGTATGTTTAGTCGATATCGGCGGTGGAACAACAGATATTGCGGTATTTAACGAAGGCTCTATTCGACATACTGCTGTCATTCCTATTGCGGGCGATCAAGTCACCAATGACATTGCCGTTGCACTTCGCACACCCACTCAAAGCGCAGAAGAAGTTAAACTGAAACATGCTTGTGCATTAGTGGATATTGCTCATCCCGAAGAAATGATTGAAGTTCCTGGCGTAGGCGATCGCCCTCGTCGCAGATTATCGAAACGTGCACTTGCTGAAGTTATCGAGCCGCGTTATGAAGAATTATTTAGATTAGTTCAAGCGGAACTTCGTCGCAGTGGATTTGAAGATTCTGTTGCATCAGGCATTGTATTAACCGGTGGCGCATCTCTGATGCCTGGCGCATTAGAATTAGCTGAAAATATTTTTCGCATGCCGGTCCGTTTAGGCATTCCGCAAGGTGCAATAGGCTTGAGCGAAGTCATTCACAGCCCTATCTATGCAACAGCGGTTGGTTTATTATTATCGGGAAAGCAACACCTATTTGATCGTCGTACGGATTTACCATCACAAAGCGGCGTAAAAGATTTGTGGGGACGAATGAAAAACTGGTTTCAAGGGAATTTTTGAGGAGAAAAACTGTGTCTACTTTGCCTAATTCAATCGAACAAAATGCCAACATAAAAGTTATCGGTGTCGGCGGTGGTGGCAGTAATGCCGTAAACTTTATGATGCAACAAAAAATAGACGGCGTTGTGTTTATGAATGCAAACACTGACAAACAAGCACTCGAAAAATCCGGCGCACCGATTAAATTACAACTGGGTGATGAAATTACGCGTGGTTTGGGTGCAGGTGCAAATCCAGAAATTGGTCGTCAATCCGCTGAAGCTGATAGAGATAAAATTAAAGAATATTTAAAAGGCACGGATATGTTATTTATCACTGCCGGCATGGGTGGTGGTACAGGAACAGGTGCTGCTCCTGTTGTTGCACAACTTGCAAAAGAAATGGGCATACTTACTGTGGCTGTTGTCACCAAACCCTTCTCATTTGAAGGCAAAAAACGAATGACCGTTGCGGATGACGGCATTAAAAATCTTTCTCAGCATGTCGACTCGCTTATTATTGTTCCCAACAACAAATTACTCAGCGTCTTGGGTAAAAACGTAACCCTTCTTAATGCTTTCAAAGCCGCAAATAATGTTTTATTGGGTGCTGTTCAGGGTATCGCAGAATTAATTACACGCCCAGGGTTGATTAACGTCGACTTTGCTGACGTTCGAACCGTTATGTCCGAAATGGGCATGGCGATGATGGGTACAGGAATTGCCAACGGTGAAAATCGTGCACGTGCAGCTGCAGAAGCGGCTATTGCAAGTCCATTACTTGAAGATGTTGATTTGTCCGGCGCTAAAGGTATTTTAGTAAATATTACTGCTGGGCTTGATATGTCCATTGGTGAATTTGATGAAGTCGGCAGTGTCATTCAAGCGATTGCATCACAAGAAGGTGCAACGGTTGTGGTTGGTACAACCATTGATCCTGACATGACAGATGAATTACGCGTAACGATTATTGTTACGGGCTTAGGCAAACTAACCGATCCTCCTGTTAAATTATCTAAATCTGATGAAGAACCCAATTATCAAGAATTAGCGCGCCCTACTGTTTTACGTAAACAAGCAGCGACCGCAAAATTATCGACTGAAGCACAGAATCCTCATGATATTGATTATCTGGATATTCCTGCATTTTTACGTCGACAGGAAGAAGCCTAGAGGATGATCAAACAGCGCACTCTCCAAACGGCCATTAAAGCGACAGGCATTGGACTTCACACCGGTGAACCCACTGTTCTTACTTTGCGCCCAGCACCTGAAAATACGGGGATTGTGTTTTACCGAACTGACTTACCGACTCCACTCTGTATTCCTGCGCGCCCAGAAAATGTTGGCGACACAGTCATGTCAACCTGTCTTGTCAAAGATGGTGTACGTATTGCAACCATTGAACACTTGATGTCTGCATTAGCGGGTTTGGGTATTGATAATGCTTATATTGATGTCAGTGCTGCAGAAATTCCTATTATGGATGGAAGCTCAGGTCCCTTTATTTATATTCTCCAATCTGCTGGCATAAAAGAACAGAACGCGCCTAAGAAATTTGTGCGTATAAAAAGAAAAATTACCGTTAGAGTTGATGATAAATGGGCAAGTTTCGAACCCTACGAAGGCTTTAAAATTTCGCTTTCTATAGATTTTAATCACCCTCTTTTCCACGGTAAACCGCAAGAAGCCAATATTGATTTCTCAACGACGTCTTATGTCAAAGAAGTCAGTCGTGCACGAACGTTTGGATTTATTTCTGAATATGAATATTTACGCTCACGCAATCTCGCTTTAGGCGCATCCATGGATAATGCCATAGTAATAGATGAATATAGAATTCTAAACGACGGTGGATTACGCTACGAAGATGAATTTGTTAAGCATAAAATATTAGACGCCGTAGGTGATTTATATTTATTAGGTTCTATTATTGGATCTTTTTCGGGCTATAAATCTGGCCATGCCCTCAATAACCAATTACTTCGTGAATTATTAGCTGATCAAACAGCCTATGAAATAGTCACGTTTGAAGATCAAGAAGCTAAGTCGCCCATTCTGTATCCCGTATTACATTTTGTTTAATCGGATCAGTATCTAAACACCTCTGCGAAAAATACAGCATCATAATACTAAACGGTATGACCAAACCCATCCCCGTAAAAAATCCCAAGCAAGATAAAATTAACAATCCTGTCAAATAACTAAAAAACCAATACAAACTACTGCTACATTCAAAAATACTTTTTTTCTGGTACGCTAAATTAATGGCCAGCCCAATAATCACCGCAACATATAATTTCCATAAAATATCAAATCCACACCAATACAGCATAAGATTACACACACAAAAAGCGATATAGCAAAAACCTGTCGCGCCCAAAAGTTTAAACGGTCTTTTCATGTTGGGCTGTAGTTGCCTCAGTGCTAATAAACAAATGGGCCCAATACCGTACGATAAAATACTGGCAGACGATAAAAACCCCACCATTTTTTGCCAACCTGGAAAGGGCAAAAACGACAGCAATCCTACAGCGAAATTAATATATAAAGTCACATAGGGAATTTTATATTTATTTAATTTTAATAAAAATTTTGGCAAATGGTCATTGAGAGCCATGCCATATAAAATACGCGAAGTCGCTGCGGTATAAACCAGGGTAGTCCCCATCGGCGAAAAACACGCATCGAACATTAATAATACCGCTATAACTGATAAACCCAAGAGTAACGTCAATCCAACTAATGGCCCACTGTCTCCTGCAAAACTTAATTGACTCCAGCCATGTGTCAGTAATGATTTTGGCACAGCAGCAATAAAACTTAATTGCAGCATAAAATATAATACAAAACCAATTAATACAGCCCCTAAAATAGCGATGGGAATATTGCGTTCTGGATTTTTGACTTCACCCGCCAACATCAAACCATTCTGGAAACCCGTAAATCCAAATGCCACACCACCCAAAGAAAGTGCAGTAAATATAGACTCCCATTGAGATTTACCTGATAAATTTATACTGACATTACCAAACGTATGAGCACCATGGGCTGTATATAAAAGACTAAGAATAGCTAAAGAGGGAATGGCGAATTTTATAATACTGGCGTATTTATTACATTCGGCTAGTAATTTAACCCCAAACGTATTTAATAAAACAACTGCGCCCATAATAATTACCGCTGAGCCAAATCCATAGGCTGATAATTTTGTAATATTATTTTCTTTTGTGACTAAGAGGGGAAAGATATGACTGGCGTATTGTAATATGGCTTGAATTTCGATAGGTGTCATTACCACATACGATAGCCATGAAACCCAGCCGAAAATAAAGCCCACTTCGCGGCCATGTGTAAACGTTGGGTAATTCGACATACCGCCTGAAATCGGAAACATTGTTCCCAATTCACATAAGGGCAATGCAATAAATAGCATGAATACAGCAGCAATTACCCAACAAATTAAAGCATTGCTGCCAGCCATTTGTGCAGAGATAAATGGACTGAATAACCAACCTGAGCCGATCATGCCACCGGCTGCTGCGACTAAGACATTTACTGTAGAGATATCGCGTTTTAGCATAAACCCTCATCCACCCTTCGGGCATTTTATAATAGAAATTTTTCTGTTTCTTCTTTGTGTTTTTTTAAATACTCCATAAATGGCGTTCCACCTGTTCCGACTGCATTCGGATTTCCGGTATCCATTTGATGTTGATGCTGAATATAACTCGCCGCATAACTCAAATGGGTTTGTCTAAACCGGTTAACCAAAGTAACGCAACTATTATAGGCATCTTTAAGCGCAGTATCATTCTGCTTTTGAATATATTTTCTCACCCGGCTTTGTTTTTCTATTTTTTCTAAGAATATTCTATGGGCTTTGGGCATATAGATTCGCATTTCCAGTAAATAATTTTTCAGCATATCATCTTGATGCGTAATTCCCAGCAATCCATCCATACACGGAATTATCCCACTTTGAGCTCCCGTCTCTCCCCGAAACTGCTGAGGTTTGCCCTGATATGCTTCTACGCCTTCATAAATTAAACCATTAGGAAATTCAGGGTGATTTTTCCAGCCATGAATATAGGGTCTCACTCTATGGTAATAAATATACGGATCGCAATTCGATGGCATTTTATCTAAAACTATACAAATATTTTCCAGTGAATATCCAATATTTTTCAAGCTTAATAATAATTTATGATTATCTTTTTGTTTCACAGCCTGTATAGCTAACATGCAGTTTTCTAAAGCGGGCATGGCTTTTTGTTCTATGTCTACATGAACTAAAATAAACCATTCTTCGTCTATACCTCCTAGAAAATTTTGAATAAGGGCTATATTACCCAGCTCAACTTCACCGGATTTATTTATTTTTCGCCAATTATGTAAAGCATAAGACGCATAAGATAATACGGGAGGACGGTTTAATTTCTGCGAAACTTCATGCCAAGGCTTAGCTAATACCGCAGGAAGTATTTGTATAACTGGCTTTTCACCCCACACATACGCATGGCCTAAATACGATAATATTTGCATCGCCCGTTCTATTTGTCTGATATTTTTTAAATGTTCTGTAGGAAAAACAGGAAGTTCTTTAATTATTTTTCTCACCTGATTACTGACTAATAATTTGGGTAATTCTCGCGCGATATTTTCCCAGGCTGAAAATTTTGTGGGTAATTTTTCGAGGGGGTCTTTTTGTGGCAGAAATCCGTTATGCATTACTTCTCCTAAAACGCTGGGATACCTGTAATTCCTGCGCCTAATATTAACGCATGAATATCAGCTGTGCCTTCATATGTCTTAACAGTTTCGAGATTTAACACATGTCGAATCACATGATATTCATCCATGATGCCATTACCGCCTAACATATCACGCGATTCACGAGCTATATCAAGCGCACTTAATGTCGAATACCGCTTCATCATAGAGATGCTTTCTGTAGCTGCTTTGTTTTCTGCTTTTAATCTGCCTAATCTTAAACAGCCCTGTAAACCCAAGCTAATCTTAGTTTCCATTTCGGCTAATTTATATTGGATCAATTGGTTTGCGCCTAAGGGTTTATCAAATTGCTTTCTTTCAAGAACATAATTTCGCGCGGTATGAAAACAAAATTCTGCGGCACCCATCGCTCCCCACGCTATTCCATATCGCGCGTTTTCTAAGCAATGTATTGCAGCACCCAACCCTTTTGCTTCTTCTAACATATTTTCGTCTGGCACAAAGACTTTATCCATAAAGACTTCGCCCGTTAACGACGCGCGTAGTGAAAATTTATTGTGCATTGCTACAACAGATATTCCCTTCATGCTTTTTTCTAAAATAAATCCCTGAATTTTATTCTCATCGTTTTTTGCCCACAGTATAAAAACATCAGAAATAGATGCATTGGTAATCCACGTCTTGCTGCCAGAAATTTCATATCCGCCTTTGACTTTTTTTGCATGCGTTTGCATACCAGACGGATCAGAGCCGTGATTGGGTTCTGTTAAACAAAACGACCCCACCCATTCGCCCGAAACTAATTTAGGCAAAAACTTTTCTTTCTGTGCTTTTGAACCATAAATATAGATGGGATAAATAACCAAAGAAGATTGAACACTGGCGGCGGATCTATATGCAGAATCCACGCGCTCTATTTCTCGCGCAATCAAACCATAGCTCACATAGCTTACACCGGCACAACCGTATTCTTTTAAAGTCGCACCTAAAAAACCTAGCCCACCCATTTCGCGCATAATATTTTTATCAAAGCTTTCTTCCCTAAACGCTTTTAGAATCCTCGGAAATAACTTAGCTTGAGCATAATCTTGCGCTGTTTTTTGAATTAATTTTTCTTCTGCTGTCAGCTGTTCTTCAAATAAAAACGGCGATTGCCAATCAAAGGGTATTCTAGATTTACTCATAAAACTTTATTCCTTGTGCTAATGGCAGCTTGTCACTCCAATTAATAGTATTCGTCTGGCGGCGCATATAATTTTTCCAGGCATCTGAACCCGCCTCACGTCCACCGCCCGTTTCTTTTTCTCCCCCAAACGCTCCGCCAATTTCAGCACCGGAAGTGCCAATATTAATATTCGCAATACCACAATCGCTGCCATGCGTTGATAAAAACCGCTCGATATTTTTAATTTGCGTGGAAAATAACGCTGAAGACAATCCTTGCGGCACCGTATTTTGTAGCCTAATCGCATCTTCAAAATCTTTAAAGCTTATGACATATAATATAGGCGCAAAAGTCTCCTCTTGTACAATAGGCCAATGATTTTCTGCACGAATAATAGTGGGCTCTACATAATATCCAGTGCCAGGCAAAATATTTCCACCCACAATAATCTCAGCATTACATTTATGACATTCTGAGAGAGCAGAGGTAAATGCATTTACAGCTTCTTCGCTAATTAACGGCCCCATGAGATTTTTTTTATCTAGCGGATCACCAATTTGAATTTGCTGATAGGCGTGTCTTAATGCATCCGTCACATGCTCTATAAGAGACTCATGGACAATTAATCTACGTGTTGTTGTGCAACGTTGTCCTGCTGTTCCTACTGCACCAAATACCACAGCGGGTATCGCTAATTTTAAATCTGCGGTTTTGTCTATAATAATAGCGTTATTTCCGCTGCACTCTAATAAATACCGACCAAAGCGTTTCGACACTAATTCAGCCACTCGATGACCAACTGCAGATGATCCGGTGAAAGAAATTAAATTAATATGTTTATTAATTAATAATTGCTCTGATATAGCTTTATCTTCTGTAATAACTAAAGAAAATACGCCCGGATACCCCAACTTTTTCATGGCTTTATGACACAAGTGCTGAACGGCAATTGCACATAAGGGAACTTTGGACGAGGGCTTCCAGATCACCACGTTTCCACAAATTGCAGCTAAAAAAGCATTCCATGCCCAGACTGCCATCGGAAAATTAAACGCTGTAATAACAGCAGTAACCCCCAAGGGATGCCATTGTTCATACATGCGATGCTGAACACGTTCCGAATGCATTGTTTTACCATATAACATGCGCGATTGACCCACAGCGAAATCCGCCATGTCGATCATTTCTTGCACTTCGCCTTCAGCTTCAGCTTTTATTTTTCCCATTTCAAGTGAAATTAATCCGGCCAAAAATTCTTTATTTTTTCGTAATAACACACCTATTTTACGAATTAATTCCCCCCGTTTAGGAGCAGGAATTAATGACCATGTTTGAGCCGCCTTTTGTGCATGCGTCAATACTTTCTGAAAAAGGGCTGTACTGGTTGGAATAATTTCTGCAATGGGTTGCTCTGTTGCAGGATTAATAGAGATTAAATTGGATAAGGGCTCATCTGAACTTAGCCATGTTTCATTAGAATAAGTCCCTGAATTAATTGGCTGTATTTTACACTGTTTGAGAATTTCCTTTTCCATTTTTTCTCCCTTCACTATAAATCACTATAAAATCACATAAAACTACAGATATTTTCCGAAGAAATCTTTTTTCAGCGCAACCAGTTCAATCTCTTCTTGAAAAATAAATCCTTTATATTTTGAAGCATGTTTAAGCACATGATGTACAACAGCACAAAGTGAAGCGGCTGTTGTAAATTGTAACGCAGAATATAATTTAGAGCCCATTTTTTGAGGGTAATATTTTTTAATTACTTGCTCTTGATGGTTACGCCCGTCCTGTTTTCCGGTTACCGAAATGGCGACGATAACCATATCTTGGGTTGTGGTGGGAAGCGCGTTTTCTAAAATGGCTTTTAATACCTCACGATTATCATTGAGCTTTAAATCATTCATCAAGAATTTCATGCCTTCACAGTGACCCGGATAGCGAATGGTTTTATAATTTAAATAATTAGTTTTATGCGCATATAAGTCAATCAAATTACCAATCCCACCGGATGTATTAAACGCTTCGTAAAACATGCCATCTATTTCTAACTCTTCTTTATCTTCAAGTGGTTTAAGAGAAATAACTTTTCCATGCTCAATAGCCTGGCAATCATTCCCGTATTCGTTGATTAATCCATCCACAGACCATGTGATAGCATAGTGCAGTACATTATGGGCATACTGCGGAAGCCCGCCTACACGAAGCGAAATAGCACCTATTTTTGAAAACCGGCCCGCGAGATCATGAGCAATAATTCCCACCAACCCGGGTGCTAAACCACAACGCGGCACAAATGCAGTACGAGAATTTTTAGCCAATTTTTTAATAGCCTGGCTAACGGCTACATCTTCTGTCAAATCGAAATAATTTAAATTATATTGCTTAGCGATTTTGGCTACTTGAAGGGTATGAAAATAAGGTAAACAAGAAATAACCGCATGAATAGCTTTGTTCTTTTTAAAAAAACCACGAACAGCTGAATCGTCCGTGATATCAAATTGAGTGACACCAGAAGAAAGCGGCTTTACATCAGCAAGTATGACTTTATATTTCGCTTGCTTGAGAAGCGCCGCCGTTAACGTCCCGATTCTACCCGCACCAACAACGAGTAAGGTATGCATTAGATCCCTACTAAACTAACTCCACGAGTGCAAGAGGTGCATTGTCCCCTGCGCGATATCCACATTTCAAAATACGTAAATAACCACCCGCACGTTCTTTATATTGTGGTCCGAGCTCATTGAATAATTTTGCAACAACTTGCTTGTTACGAAGTCTAGAATCAAGCAAACGACGTCTAGCCAAAGAATCTACTTTTGCAAGCGTAATCATTCTTTCAGCGACCTTTCTCAGTTCCTTTGCTTTAGCCACTGTAGTAGTAATTCGACCATGGCCCACCAATGAAATAACAAGATTTCTCAACAACGCATGCCGATGGCTTGAGGGACGACTTAATTGACGACCAGTATTACGATGACGCATAACAAAACCCTTTTAAAATTTAATGCTGTTCATTCTCACGGTTAAATGACACAGGTGGCCAATTTTTAATGGACATCCCAAGTGAGAGAGAGCGGGTGGATAAAACATCTTTAATTTCATTCAGTGATTTTTTACCTAAATTAGGCGTTTTCAATAACTCCGCTTCTGTGCGCTGAACCAAATCACCGATGTAGTAAATATTTTCTGCTTTAAGACAATTAGCTGATCGAACAGTTAATTCCAAATCATCTACGGGTCTTAATAAGAGCGGATCAATTTCTTGCTTTGACTCAGCAGCAATCTGTTGATGCTCATGTTTGAGCTCAACAAAATAAGACAACTGCTCTTGCAATATTGTTGCCGCACGACGAATAGCCGCTTCAGGCTCAATCGTTCCATTTGTTTCTAAATCAATAATTAATTTGTCCAAATTTGTTCGCTGTTCTACACGCGCATTTTCAATAGTATACGTCACTCTTTTAACTGGTGTGAACGTAGCATCTAATTTAAGCGCATTAATAACATTTCTTTTTTCTGTTTCGAGACCAAATAAAATTTCTTCCTTGTGAACACTTTCAACCACATTTGCAGGCTGATAACCTCTTCCACGCATGACCTTAATCGTCATGGACAATTTACCCTTCTGGGTTAAATGCGCAATCACGTGCTGAGGATTCACAATTTCAACGTCATGATCAAGCGTAATATCCGACGCATGAACAACACCTGGACCATCTTTATGTAACGAGAGCATTACTTCATCTTTAGTATTTAACTTAATTGCAAGCCCTTTAAGATTGAGCAAAACCTCAACGACATCTTCTTGAACACCCTCGATTGCACCAAATTCATGCAACACGCCATCGATAGAAACTTGTGTCACCGCACAACCTGGCATTGACGATAATAGTGTACGTCGAAAAGCATTACCTAACGTATCACCAAACCCTCTTTCCAAGGGCTGAATGGTAATGCGAGAGCGATGTTTATCAATCGGCTCAACATCAATAGTGCGTGGCACTAAAAATTTGTTCACTGGACTCATAAGACTCATGCAATATCACCCTTACTTGGAATAAAGCTCAACGATAGAATTTTCATTATACTCAGCGGGCAATTCGTCACGCTGAGGTAGCCGTTTAAAAGTTGCCGTTTTTTTGCTGGTATCCGTATCAATCCATTCTGGCGCCGGTTTTTCATTATAAATTGCCAGGGCTCCGTCTACTCTTTTTTGCTTGTGGCCTTTTTCGCTGAGCGAAATAACTGCACCGGCAGAAACTTGGTAAGAAGGAATATCCACCTTACGGCCATCAACCATAATTGCGCCATGATTAACAAGTTGCCTTGCCTCAGGACGTGTTGCTGCAAAACCTGAACGGAAAACAATATTATCAAGTCTCGCTTCCAACATTTGAAGCAACGTCACGCCAGTCGCACCTTTTTTCTGCGCCGCCTTCACATAATAATTATGGAATTGTCGCTCTGTCATCCCATAAATACGCTTGATCTTTTGTTTCTCACGAAGCTGCACACCATAGTTGGACAATCGTGTTGTCTTAGCACCATGTTGCCCTGGTTTTTTATCCGATTTTTTCGTCTTAAGGCCTTTCGATTTGAGGAATAAATCTGTTCCCTCTCTGCGGGCATATTTACACGCTTTACCACTTGATCTAGCCATAGCTAACTACATTCTCCTGTAATATTAAACTCGACGTTTCTTTTTCTCGCGCGGACCATTATGAGGAATACCTGTCGCATCACGAATCTCAGTAATCTTAAGCCCTGCTGCCAAAAATCCTTTTATTACTGCCTCACGACCTGGACCCGGTCCCTTGATATAAACTACGATCGAAATAACCGCATAAACTTCTTTAACCATTCTGCCCAACTTTTCAGCTGGAACTTGAGCTGCAAACGGCGTACTCTTACGTGAACCACTAAATCCTTCACTACCCGCACTTGCCTGCCCTAAAGAATTACCCTGAAGATCGGTAAACGTAATAATAGTGTTATTGTATGAAGCTTGCACATGTGCAATCGCTTGAGGGACTTTCCTAGCCTTTCTTTTTCGAGTAGCAGCACCCGACGCTTTACCCTTCGCTTTTCCTGATTTGCCTGATGTTTCTTTGCCAGAAACATCAGATTTCTTTTCAGCATTTTCATTCGACATAATATTTCATTTTTCCCAATAACAATTAATCTAAAAAGACCTTAATCTTTCGTCGTCTCTTTCGCCTTTATGACTTTTTTAGCCCTTCCTTTTCGAGTACGAGCATTCGTTCTCGTGCGCTGCCCTCGAACAGGTAGCCCCTTTTTATGGCGTCCACCTCTGTAAGAACCTGTATCCACTAATCGTTTAATATTCATTGTTGTTTCACGACGCAAATCACCTTCCACAACCAGTTTAAGCTGAGCAATCATTTGACGAATGGCTTCTGCTTGTGCCTCAGTCAAATCTTTCCCTTTTGTAGCCCCATTCACGTTTGCTTTTTCGCAAAGTAAGCGAGCTAATGTTGGCCCCACGCCATAAATCGCGCGCAGTCCCACAACGATATGCTTTGTTGCTGGAATGTTCACACCGGCAATACGTGTCATCGTTTTGATTCTCCTAACTGTTAACCTTGTCTTTGTTTGTGTTTTGCATTAGTGCAGATAACTCTAACCACACCTTTTCGCTTGATTACCTTGCAATTTCTGCACATTTTACCCACTGAAGCCCTAACTTTCATTTTTTTGATCCCCGAGATTCAAAAACTCCACAGTATACAACATTTACCTAAGAAATCTAACTGGATTACTGGATCCCTTTAAGTTTGACTTCTTCATCAAAGACTCATACTGACGAGACATCAAATGAGCCTGAATCTGAGCAATAAAATCCATAATAACCACCACAATAATTAGCAGTGAGGTACCGCCAAAGTAAAACGGAACATGCCAGGTTAAAACCATAAACTCTGGCATTAAAGCCACCAAAACCAGATATCCTGCCCCCACCAAAGTCAATCGAGTCATTACGCCATCAATGTACTTCGCACTTTGTTCACCCGGCCGAATGCCAGGAATAAATGCACCAGACTTCTTCAAATTATCTGCAGTCTCCCGCGGATTAAACACAATGGCCGTATAAAAAAAGCTGAAGAAAATAATCGCCGCGGCAAAAAGCAAAATATACATTGGCTGACCAGGCTGAAGCGCGAACCCAATATCTTGCAACCACTGCATGGAGTGAGTTCCCGAAAAAAATGTCGCCAATGTCGTTGGCAACAAGATAATACTTGATGCAAAAATCGGGGGAATCACACCTGACATGTTTATTTTTAGGGGCAAATGACTGCTCTGCGCTGCATAAATTTTACGACCTTGCATACGCTGCGGATAATTCACGGTAATTTTTCTTTGCGCCCTCTCCATAAAGACAACAAACCCTGTTACCAACACGACTAAAAACGTTACTATAATTAATGCAAAAAACTGAATTTCACCCTGACGTAATTGCTCTAAAAATCTTGCAATCGCCGCAGGCAACCCTGACACGATACCACTGAAAATAATCAAGGAGATGCCATTACCAACACCACGCTCTGTGATTTGCTCACCCAACCACATAATAACCATTGTACCCGCCACTAAAGACGTCGTCGTAATTATATAGAAAGACATTCCACTACTCAGCGCAATTTGCTGTCCAATTAACCATTTTGAAACACCTAGCGCCTGAAAAAGTGAAAGAATAACAGTCCCATAACGAGTGTATTCATTAATCTTTCGTCGGCCTGATTCACCCTCTTTTTTTAATTCTTCGAGCGAAGGCAATACAGAAACTAATAACTGCATAATAATCGAGGCCGAAATATACGGCATCACACCCAGGGCAAAAATCGTCAAACGCGACAACGCGCCACCTGAAAACATATTAAATAAACCCAATATTCCGTTCTTTTCATTATGAAAAAAATTCGCTAGCTTAACAGGATCCAATCCAGGAATGGGAATATGTGCACCAATTCGATAAACAATAAGTGCAAGCAACACAAAAAGAAGGCGCTGCTTCAATTCCTGCAACCCAGAAAATAATCCCGATTGATTTTGGATATTACCTAATGCCATTCGTTATGACTCAACCTTTCCACCTGCAGCGATTATTGCTTCCTTGGCACCCTTGGTAAGCTTTACATCTTGTCCGATTGTTAGTTTCTTTTTAATCTCACCATTTAATATAATTTTGACGGTTTTGATGCTGTCTTTAATTAATTTAGCTTTGCGTAAACTTTCAAGATTGACTACCTTAGCCTCAAAATCATTGAGCTCAAATAATCTTATTTCTTGCCCATATTGGGAGGTTTTTGAACGAAACCCAAACTTAGGTAATCGTCGTTGTAGTGGCATTTGACCACCTTCAAATCCTAATTTATGGTAACCACCTGCACGAGCATGCTGACCTTTATGGCCCTTTCCAGAAGTTTTTCCTCGCCCACTACCAATTCCACGCCCAAGACGCTTTCCTGTTTTTTTCGAGCCAATCGCAGGCTGTATAGTATTTAAGCGCATCATTATTCAGACTCCTTTGGCGGCAAAATATCAGAGATTTTTTTACCCCGTTTATCCGCTGCATAACGAGGAGAGCGCATATCCAACAATCCTTTAATCGTAGCGCGAACAACATTAATCGGTGTTGAAGAGCCCATCGTTTTTGCTAATACATCATGCACGCCAAGCACTTCAAATACTGCTCGCATCGCACCACCCGCAATAATTCCCGTACCTTTCGACGCGGGCTGCATAAAAACTCTCGATGCGCCATGCGAGGAAACAATACGATGCTGTAATGTCGGGCCATTCAGTTCAATTTTTACCAAATTCTTACGAGCAGCTTGCATTGCTTTTTGAATAGCCGCAGAAACCTCAAGCGCCTTTCCACTGCCCAATCCCACTCGACCTTTTCCATCGCCAACAACAATATACGCCGTAAAGCTGAATTTTTTTCCGCCTTCGACGACTTTGGAGTTACGATTAACGTGGATCAGCTTTTCAAGCATCCCGTCGCTTTTTGTTGATGAATCAAAACCAAAACTTGTAGACATTAGGGTAAATCCTTAAAAAATCAAGCCATTTTCTCTAGCGGCATCCGCTAAAGCTTTCACACGACCGTGATACCTAAAACCAGAACGGTCAAAACCAATTTTTGAGATGCCTGATGCAACGGCACGCTTTGCAATAAATTTCCCAACAATTCCTGCAGATTTTACATTTGCCGCCTGCTTATCTAACGCAGCTTTAACTTCTTTATCCAGCGTTGATGCAACAGCTAATACCTTGCCATCTTTCAGAACTTGCGCATAAATATGCTGTCCGCTTAAATGTACGGAAAGCATCGGCACCCCCAACACTCTCAATTTGTGCCGGGTCTTTCTCGCACGTCGCTGGCGGCTACTTATCTCTTTTTTCATAAATTCCTCACCTTACTTTTTCTTTACTTCTTTCAGGTGAATTACTTCACCCAAGAATTTAATTCCTTTGCCTTTATAGCATTCAGGCATACGCCACTCTCGAATTTCAGCAGCCACTTGACCTAACAATTGGTTATCGTGTGAAGATAACACAATTTCAGTTTGACTTGGGGATTCAGCTGTAACTTCCTTAGGTAGGTCATAAACTACTGGATGCGAGAAACCCAATGTCAAATTTAATTTATGTCCCTGTATTTGCACGCGATATCCCACACCCACCAAGACTAAGTGCCTCTTAAATCCTTCACTCACGCCAACGAATGTGTTGCGTAAATTAGCCCAAACTGTACCCAAGAGAACTTTTTGGTTACCTTTCTCGCTTTTCACAAATACATTGCTACCTTCAGAGGTAACAATAATTTCTGGATGAAGCTTAATTTTTACTGTTTTTTTCGGGCCTTTTACTTCCATGAAATCTGGATGCACCTGGAGCGTTACTCCCTTTGGAAGCACTAACGGCTTATTTGCAAGTCTTGACATAACAATCTACCTAAAATTAATTGATAATAAATAAAGCTTCGCCGCCTAAATTCGCTTCTCTCGCTTTCAGATGTGACATAACACCCTTTGATGTTGAGAGAACCATTACTCCAAAACCATCGATAATCTTGGGAACATCACGACTCTGTTTATACACACGAAGACTAGATTTGCTGACTCGTTGAATCATATGAATAACTGGCTTATTCATATAATACTTCAAGTTAATCTTCAAAAAAGGTTTTTCTTCGACTTTTATCGCCTCATAAGCATCGACATAACCTTCGCCAACCAAAACATCACACACATTACGATTTAATTTTGAGTCAATAACTATGACGTCTTTTTTCTTCATCGTTTGTGCGTTCTTAATTCTAACCAGCATGTCTGACAATGTATCGTTTACCATAACCCTAATTCCACCCTCTATTTTACCAACTCGACATCAAAAGCCCGGGAATTTGTCCCTGAGACGCAAGCACGCGAATCATATGGCGACAAATACCAAATTTTTTATATACCCCACGTGGACGACCAGTCAGCGCACAACGGTTACGCAATCTGATGCGATTTGAATCACGCGGCAATTCAGCTAATTTTCTTTGTGCTTCTTGTCTTTTCTTAGCAGATAATTTTGGATTTATCGCGGCCGCTTTCAACTCTTGGCGCTTTTTCCAATGCTTGCTTACTATTACCTTTCTTTTTTCATTACGAACCACTACCGAGCGTTTAGCCATAAAATTCCTCAATCTTCTCTAAAGGGAAATTGAAATGCTTTCAAAAGCGCATATGCTTCTTTATCTGATTTTGCTGAAGTTGTGATAGTAATATCCAAACCGCGCAACGCATCAATTTCATCGTAATTAATCTCAGGGAATACAATTTGTTCTTTCAAACCAAAAGAATAATTTCCTCTTCCATCAAATGATCTTTTGGATAATCCACGGAAGTCGCGAATACGAGGAATAACAACAGCAATAAGTTTTTCCAAGAAATCATACATACGTTTGCGACGAAGTGTAACCTTGCATCCGATAGGCCACCCCTCACGAATCTTAAAGGTAGAAATGGATTTTCGGGCATGCGTAGTCAGTGGCTTCTGTCCCGTGATTTTTGTTAAATCTGAAATAGCAGCTGTTAGTGTCTTTTTATCCGCGACAGCCTCACCCACCCCCATATTTAACGTAATTTTAACAAAGCGAGGCACTTCCATGACGGAAGCGTAATCGAATTCCTTCGCCAAAGCTTTAGTAACATTCGTTTTGTAGTGCTGCTCTAAATTTACCATAATTTTACCTATCTTAAATATCAATCAATTCATCATCAGATTTAAAATGACGAACTTTTTTGCCATCAGTTGAGAACTTAATTTTTACTTTATCTGCTTTTTGTTTAATTGGATTATAAATCGCAATATTCGACAAATTTATTTTCGCTTCTTTTTCAATAATACCGCCTGGTTTGTTAGCGCGAGGATTAGGCTTAGTTGCTCTTTTTACCATGTTAACCCCTTCGACTATCGCTTTCCCAAGAACTGGAAATATAGTCAACACTTTACCTGTTTTTCCTTTGTTTTTTCCGGTAATTACAATAACGGCATCACCTTTTTTAATTTTACGCATGTCTATAAAACCTCTTCAGCAAGAGAAATAATTTTAGCAAACATCTCACCACGTAATTCTCTTGTTACAGGTCCAAAAATACGTGTGCCAATAGGCTGATTTTGTGCATTCAATAAAACAACAGCATTCGTATCAAAACGAATAACGGAACCATCATCACGTCGAACACCTTTGGCCGTTCTTACCACAACAGCCAAATACACATCGCCCTTTTTAACTTTTCCATTAGGAATAGCATCTTTAATACTAACTTTGATTAAATCACCAATGCCTGCATAGCGACGCTTTGAGCCACCTAGCACTTTTATGCACATAACATCTCTCGCACCACTATTATCAGCCACTTTTAAATACGATTGCGTTTGAATCACTATAACACCTCACGTTCTGCAAAAATCGTCGAAACTGAAAGCTTTGCTGCCGCTAAACGAAAGGCTTCTGCCGCTTCTTGTCTTGTCACACCCTCTAATTCAAATAAAACACGCCCCGGTTGAATTTGAGCAACCCAATATTCCACACTACCTTTACCCTTACCCTGGCGAACTTCTAAAGGTTTTTTCGTCATTGGCTTATCAGGAAATATCTTAATCCAAAGCTTGCCGCCTCGCTTTACATAACGCGTTAACACTTTTCTAGCAGCTTCAATTTCGCGTGCCGTAATCTGATCCCAATCAGTCGCTTTCATGCCAAACTCACCATGGCTTACTTTAGAGCCAGCATAAGCCAACCCACGATTACGACCTTTGTGAGTTTTACGAAATTTTGTTCGTTTTGGTTGTAACATTTATAACTCTCCTGCCTTCTACTCTACTTCTGCTCGGTAGTCTCAGACGCGTCTCGTTTTGAAGAAACATCACCTTTATAAATCCATACTTTTACACCAATAATTCCAGCGGTTGTCTTTGCTTCAGAAAAACCGTAATCAATATCCGCTCGTAACGTATGCAAAGGAACTCGACCTTCACGCATCCACTCCGTTCGAGCAATTTCAGCGCCACCCAAACGACCGGCAACACACACCTTAATACCTTTTGCACCTTGTCTAAGCGCAGACGACATTGCTTTTTTCATCGCACGCCTAAACATTGCACGCTTTTCCAATTGCTGTGCAATACTCTCCGAAACTAATTTAGCATCTGCATCAGGTTTTTTTACTTCTTCTATCACAATGTGCACAGAAACACCACCCAACATTTTACTCAAAATACCTTTTAATTTTTCGACTTCTTCACCCTTTTTTCCTAATACAATCCCCGGACGAGCGACAAATACTTTCACTGTAACTTTGTTGCTGGTTGGGCGCAGAATGACAATTTTTGCAACGCCTGCATGTGCCAATGACTTTTTCAAAAATTCACGAACACGAAAATCAGCAAGCAACATCTCAGGATATTTTTTACTGTCCATATACCAGATAGAATCCGACTCACGAATAACGCCGACTCTGAATGCAATTGGACTGACTTTTTGACCCATCTTAATCTTCCTTTTGAGAAATTTCGGCAAGCTTAATAGTAATATGCGACAAACGCTTCAAAATGCGATTTCCACGACCTTTAGCTCTTGCCATCATACGCTTGTAGGCACCCGCCTCGTCTACATAAATTGTAGCTACTTTTAGCGTATCAATATCAGCACCGTGATTGTGCTCAGCGTTAGCCAGGGCTGACTCCAGCAATTTTTTAATCATTGCGCTCGCTTTCAGAGGCATGTAATTCAAAATATTCAGCGCGCGATCAACAGGTAATCCGCGAATTTTATCTGCAACCAATCTCGCTTTTAATGGCGAAATTCTTACATTGTTTAATATAGCAATACTTTCCATCTTACTTTACTCTCTATGATTTAGCTTTATCAGCATCACCAGCAGCTGCTTTTTTATCAGCGGCAGAGTGACTCTTAAAAATTCTGGTCGGAACAAACTCACCTAATTTATGTCCAATCATATTCTCTGAAATAAAAATAGGGACGTGAGCTTTTCCGTTATGAACAGCTATCGTTAAACCTACAAATTCAGGTACGACAACAGAAGATCTTGACCATGTTTTTATAGGCTTTTTATCTTTTCCTGAGACAGCAATTTCTGCTTTTTTCAGCAATTTAAAATCAACAAACGGTCCCTTCTTAACAGAGCGTGCCACAATTAACCCCTCTCTCTTTCTTTAACAATAAATACTGCAGTGCGTTTATTTTTACGTGTTTTATAACCTTTCGTTGAAACACCCCATGGAGTAACCGGATGACGGCCTCCAGAAGTTTTACCTTCACCACCACCATGAGGGTGATCAATGGGATTCATTGCTACACCACGTACCGTCGGTCTCACTCCCAACCAACGCCTAGCACCCGCCTTACCAAACGAGCGCAAATTATGCTCTGCGTTGCCTACCTCACCAATTGATGCACGACAATCCAAACCAACATTACGCGACTCGCCTGATTTTAATTTTATCAACGCGTACTTACCTTCTTTGGCTATCAACTGGGCTGAAGAACCTGCTGAACGAGCAAGCTGCCCACCTTTACCTTGTTTCAACTCCACACAATGAACATTTGTACCCACAGGAATAAGGCGTAGAGGCAATGAATTGCCTAATTTAATCGACGCTTCAGGACCAGAAGAAACTTCATCGCCTACCTTCAATCCTGAAGGAGCGACAATATACCGTCTTTCACCATCTGCATACAACAACAACGCAATATTCGCTGAACGATTTGGATCATATTCAATACGCTCCACTTTTGACACGATACTATCTTTATTTCTCACAAAATCAATTACACGAAACTGACGTTTATGGCCACCACCTTGATGACGCGTCGTAATGCGTCCAGTGTTATTTCGTCCACCCTTTCGTTTTGTTGTGCCAGACACCAACGATTTTTGAGGGCCTTTTTTATGCAAGTTCTCGCGCGTAGTGGTTTCGCGAAATCGCATTCCAGGAGAAGTTGGTTTAGATTTCTTAATTGGCATGATGCATTAATCCTTGACTGTTTCAGATTCAGGTAAAGTAATAACGTGTCCATCCACAATCGCAACGTAAGCTTTCTTCCAATCACTCCGCCTTCCGGTAATTGCACCAGATTTTCGTTCTTTCCCAAGTAAATTAACGGTCCGAACTGAGGCCACTTTGACATTAAATTCTTTTTCAACAGCTGCTTTTACTTGAGCCTTATCTGCTGTCTTATGGATTTTAAAAACATATTGGTTTTTTGCCGACAACATTGTTGCTTTTTCAGTTACGTGCGGGCCTATAATAACTTTAATAAGATGTTTAGCCATGTTGTAACGCCTCATTCAATTTCACTAGCGCTTGTTTCGTAATCACAATATTTTCATGTCTCAAAAGAAACACTGGATCAACTCCATTTACAGAAATCACTTCAGTATATTTCAAATTACGTGAAGCCAATGCAAGTTTTTCATCAATCTCATCAACAATAATCAAAGAATTCTCAACTTTTAATTTAATTAAAAATGCCAACAGTTCTTTAGTTTTCGGGTGCGATAATTTTATTTCTTCAACCGCCAACAACCGCTCATCACGAATCAGTTGAGAAAAAATAGAACACAACGCCCCTCTGTACATTTTTTTATTAATCTTTTGGCTATAATCTGCAGGCCGCGCAGCAAATGTAACACCACCATGACGCCATAATGGACCTCTAGTAGTACCGGCACGGGCACGACCAGAACCTTTTTGATTCCAAGGTTTTGCGCCACCACCACTCACTTCAGCTCTTGTTTTTTGTGCGTGTGTTCCTGCTCGTAATCCAGCTAATCTAGCCGTCACAACTTGATGAATTAACGCTTCATTGTATGGTTTGTCAAAAACATTTGCAGAAAGATCCAGTGACTTAATATCAAATTTCTTAACCATTATTTTTTCTCTCCTTTCGCAGGATATATCACAACATATGATCCTGGAGCACCTGGAACACCACCCGAAATTAACAATAATCCTTTTTCAGCATCAATTCTAACAAGATCAAGATTAGGCACAGTGACCTGCTTATTACCCATTTGTCCGGCCATTTTTTTACCTTTAAATACTTTTCCAGGTGACTGACGCTGCCCGATCGATCCACCGACGCGATGCGACAACGAGTTACCGTGCGACGCATCCTGAGTCGAAAAGTTATGGCGCTTAATAACACCAGCAAAACCTTTACCCTTCGAAGTACCGACAACATCAACTTGTGAAATAGATTCAAATAACTTTACAGTCAGTTCATTACCAATCTTAAAATCGTCCAGTGAGTCAACACGAAATTCCCACAAACCAATTCCTGGCTCAACACTCGCTTTTGCGTAATGTCCGATCATCGGCTTAGTCATGCGGGATGCTTTCTTTGATCCCGCTGTAACTTGGATAGCCTTATAACCATCTGTTTCAGTGCTCTTAATTTGTGTAATACGATTTGAGATAACCTCTATTACCGACACAGCAATAGACTCACCCTTATCAGTAAATACTCTTGTCATTCCTACTTTTTGTCCTACTAAACCCGGTACCATGGATATCCCCACTCAACTCAAACTATTGGTTCTCTAAACTTATCTCAACATCGACGCCGGCAGACAAATCTAGACGCATTAATGCGTCTACGGTCTTATCTGTCGCCAAAATAACAATCAATCTCTTATGTGTTCTAATTTCAAACTGATCACGCGCATTTTTATCTACGTGAGGAGAAACCAGAAGAGTCATCCGCTCAATTTTAGTTGGCAACGGAATAGGACCATTAATATG
>Ga0206884_1040_pt1 | contig 35951 bp, 20 predicted proteins | sample Alteio_BWOrgCont_FD_152914 | JGI IMG/M metagenome (GOLD analysis project Ga0206884, IMG submission 152914) | Enriched cells from forest soil in Barre Woods Harvard Forest LTER site, Petersham, Massachusetts, United States -... | ecosystem: Environmental > Terrestrial > Soil > Temperate forest > O...
TTAGGGCTACCGGTGGAATTGGCGTACGTGGTTACACACGTGGCGGCCTTGGCGCCGGCGTTTATGGCCATGGCGGTCATTATGGACATTACGGATGGGGAAGGCACGGCGGCTATTTTTACAATGGCGGTTTTTACGGAAGCTTGTATTATCCGTGGCTTGGATTTAACTGCTGGTATTTACCTTATGGCTATTACCAATTTTATTGGGGCGATGACCCTTACTATTTTAGCGATGGTTATTATTACCAGTATAACAATGACCAGTATACCGTGGTTGAGCCACCAGTTGGCGCCCTTATAAAAGACCTGCCAAAAGATGCTAAATCCATAGTTATTAACGGCCAGCAGTACTACGAGCTGAATGGCGTGTATTACCTGCCGGTTAAAATGCAGGATGGAACTGTTCAATATGAAATTGCCGGCAAAGACGGTGAATTGAACACAGATACTAACGGGGCTACTACTGTAGTGCCTAAAATAGGCGATATTGTGACCAAGCTGCCCGCCGATTGCCGCAAGGTTAAGCTTAATGGTGAAACCATGTATGTATCGGAAGATGGTATATATTACAAAGAAATAAAGGACAGCAATAATAATAAAGTATATCAAATTGTTGGCCTCGAAACTGATAAGGATAATTGATGGTAGGTTGTTTTGAATGATGGAGGGCGGCTGAATAGGTCGCCCTTTGTTGTTTAATCGTAAGTGACCGGCGCTTCCGTTTGCTGTTCCGTATCGCCTAACTTTGAAACAAGGTACATGATGAGCGCCCCAAAAATGGCGATGATCCCGAACGACCAGCGTAAGTTACTTGTTTGGGCAATAAAGCCCACCAAAGGCGGTACAAGTACAAAGCCGAGGTAACCAACTGTTGATATCGACGCAATGGCCGATGAACTGCTCATGTTTTTTGATTTTCCGGCAAGGCTGAATACCATTGGCACCACGCACGATACACCAAAGCCAACCAAAATAAAACCAAGTTGGGCAGTAACTACATATGGTAAGGCCACTGCAATTGCCAGGCCGCTAAAAATAAAAAGTCCGCTAAATTTCAGTACAGTTTTAATGCCCAGCTTTGTTACTATCCTGTCGCCAAAAAACCGGCCGGTAGTCATTGCTATTAGATAAATTACAAAGGCGGCTGTTGCCAATGTTTTATCGGGGTTAACTTCTTTTTGAAAATAAAGTGCACTCCAGTCGTACATGGTATTTTCGCAGGCCATGCAGGCAAAGCATATAAAGGAGAACTTTAATAAATATTTATCGGGCAGGGAAAATACGGGTTTACGAGTCTGGGGAATAGGTTTTTGATGGAGGGTGTCATTTATAAAATAAAGGGTAAAAATTGCAAGCACAACACTTATAATAATAAAGTGCAGCTTTGGCATAATATTAAAATATACCATTATAAGGCCGATGCCAGCCCCTGCAAAACCCGCCAGGCTCCATATACCATGAAACGTTGCCATAATGGACTTTTTGTATAATGCTTGTACTGCTACGCCCTGTGTGTTTATAGAAAGCGTCATGAGGTTGCGGGCCGAGCCGAAAAAAAACATCACCGTAGCCAACTGCCACATGCCATTAGTAAAACCTATTAAAATCAATATTACACATAGAAAAAGGGAACCAAAAAGCATAACTGCCCTGCTACTATGCCGTGTTAGCAGCCAGCTGGTAAACGGCATGGTTAACATAAGTCCGATAGGTAAGGCAAATAAAACAATACCTAATTGCGCATCATTCAGATGTAACTGGTGCTGGATGGTTGGGATGCGTGAAGCCCACGTTGAATAACCAACCCCCGAAATGAAAAAGAATATGGCAGCGCCTATCCTGTATTGTTTTGGGCTGCGCGTATTTATCGGTTGCTCGTCCACTAAATTTATAAAGCACCTAAAATACAAGTTTGCATGCAATAATATCTTAAACTTTCATCCCGGCTTTCTGTTACTATTAATACCATGGAGCAGATACCACTTTACCCGCTGAAATTTGAACCCATTTATCAGTACCGTATATGGGGTGGCCGCAGGCTTTCCAATTTGCTTACCAAGCCCTTACCCCCAAACGACCCGATTGGCGAGGCTTGGATATTAAGCGACCGCGACGACCATCCCAGCAAAGTAACCAATGGCAAACTAAAAGGGCAAACCATTAGCCAGCTATTTGAACATTCAGCAGATCAGTTAATGGGCAGCCTTGCCGGGAAGTTTAAAAGATTCCCTTTGCTGTTGAAATTTTTGGACTGCCAGCAGGTGCTTTCGGTGCAGGTACACCCATCCGATCATCAAAAAAAGTATATCCCTAAAAGCGAAAATGGAAAAACAGAAAGCTGGGTGGTGCTTGAAACGGGCAAGGATGGTATTATTTATGCCGGCCTGAAACCGGGAACTACTGAAGAAAAAATAAGAGCAGCCCTAGATGAACACAAAGTGGCTGACGACCTTGCCCATTTTAAACCAAAATTAGGCGATAGCGTACTCATAAAAGCTGGGACGGTACATACCCTTGGTGATGTAGTTGTTTTTGAAGTACAGGAAAACAGCGATGTAACTTTTCGTTTATATGATTGGGACAGGATAGATAAAAAAACAGGCAAACCGCGTGACCTGCAAGTTGACGAAGCTTTGGCCTGCATTGATTTTACTAAAACTGATATTGGGCCGGTAAAACCCGCTATAGAAACGGAAGCGCCGGCATTAACCGAATTATTAGTCGATGATGAGCATTTTAAAATGCGGCGCTTTACGGGAGCTTTACCATTTATGGTTGGAAGCGATAATAATCCACGTGTACTGGTTTGTATAGAAGGCACCGGTGAATTGGATAACAAAAATGAATTTTATACATTTAAAAAGGGTGAAGTAATACTTATACCTGCTGTTACCGGCGCTTGTCCGTTTGTTCCAAAGGGTAAGGTAATATTGCTGGAAATTGCCTTGCCGGAGGATTAACCTAAAGCCCCGTGACACAATAATTATGAAAAAATTAATAGTATTTGACCTTGATGGTACGCTTGCCGAAAGTAAAGCGGCTATTGATAAGGAAATGTCAGTGCGGCTGGCGGCGCTTTTAACCATTGCTAAGGTGGCCATAATTTCGGGCGGGGATTGGCCGCAATTTGAAAAGCAGGTGCTGGCAAACTTGCCGAAATGGAAAAAGCTGCAAAATTTATCCATATTGCCGACTTGCGGCACAAAGTTTTATCAGTATAAATCGGGCTGGAACCAGTTGTATGCCGAAAACTTTACCCCTGCGCAAAAAGAAAAAATAATCACTTCGCTAAATAAAGCAGTTGATGATTCGGGCTTTGGGGCAACAAAAACATGGGGCGAAACCATTGAAGACAGGGGAAGCCAAATAACCTATTCGGGATTAGGGCAACAGGCGCCGCTGGACGAAAAGAAAAAATGGGACCCCGATTTTGCTAAACGCGACAAAATAAAACAACGGCTTGATAAAATGATCCCCGAATTTGCAGTGAACCTCGGCGGAGCAACCTCGGTAGATGTAACTAAACATGGGATCGACAAAAAGTATGGCATCCATAAACTGCGCGATGTTTTAGATATAAAGATCAGCGAGATGATATTTATTGGCGATGCTATATTCCCCGGCGGCAATGATTATCCAGCCAAACAAGCAGGTGCATTTTCTGTCCGCGTAAGCGATCCGAACGAAACAAAAAGGGTGATAGAAGGTATAATAGCTTGTTTGGACGACGATGGCCATTATAAAAAAGGTTTCTGATCAAATTATCCGTAAACACAAATAACAAAATGATAGAAGTAAAAAAAGAAGGTGTTATACTTAGAAAGGCCGATATAGATTTTGAGAACGAAGGGGTATTAAACCCAGCTGTGATCAGGGAGGGGGATATGATACACCTTTTTTACCGGGCCGTGCATAAAGGCAACTTTTCGAGTATTGGTTATTGCAGGCTTGATCATCCTTTACATGTAATAGAGTGCCGGGACTCGCCCATTTTGTCACCTGAGTTTGAATATGAGTCGCACGGCATGGAAGACCCCCGCATAGTAAAAATTGATGACATATTTTATCTTACCTACATCGCGTTCGATGGTGATAACGCGCTTGGCGCATTAGCTACTTCAACTGATCTTAAACATTTTAAAAAACATGGCATCATTGTACCCCGGATAAAATATGATGATTTTGACCGCTACACCAGCAATAAAAGCGAACTGAACGAGAAATACCTGCGGTATAATAGGGGCGCAAACATCCTGGCTGATAAAGACCTGGTTTTTTTTCCGAGAAGGATAAATGGTAAATTAACCTTTTTGCACAGGATAAAACCCGATATACAAATAACAGCCGTTAATGAACTTTCGGAGCTTACCATGGAATTTTGGGTAGATTACTTTTTGCATTTTGATGAACATATTTTTTTGGCGCCAAAATACCCGCACGAAGTAAGTTATGTTGGCAGCGGTTGCCCGCCCATTGAAACAGAACACGGATGGCTGATAATTTATCATGGCGTAAAGGATATGATAAAAGGTTATGAATATTCGTGTTGTGCAGCGCTAATGGATACTAATGACCCGCAGAAAGAGATAGCCCGGTTGCCATATCCCCTGTTTAAACCCGAGCTGGATTATGAACTGGCCGGTGATGTTGATGACGTCTGTTTCCCCACCGGTACAGTTTTATATGGTGATGAGCTATACATATACTACGGCGCAGCTGATGACATTATCGCCTGCGCATCAGTAAGTTTATCAGGATTGCTCGACGAACTATTAAAATGTGCGAATGCTTAAATGTGCAGATCTTAGACATGAGAGTTTTATCATCCACACATCTGAAATCTGCACATTCGCATATTATTCTATCGTAATAGTTCCGCTTTGCTCAATATTTCGTGATGAGGTGCCTGCAAGCAACTTATATTTGCCCGGCTCAACTACCCATTTGCTGGTTTTAACATCGTAATAAGCCAAATCTTTAACAGGAATATTTAAAGTAACATTGGCCGTTTCGCCGGGAGCTATTTCTATTTTTTTAAACGCTTTAAGCTCCTTTTCAGCACGATCAACAACCGAACCTGTTTTGCTTACATAAAGCTGAACGGTTTCTTTGCCAGCGTATTTGCCTGTGTTTTTTACTTTTAAAGTAGCTGTTATATTTTCAGATGGGTTGTAGCTTTTTTTATTGGTGAAAAATCCAGAGTATTTATAGTCAGTATATGATAAACCATAGCCAAAACAATACAGCGGTTCAATCTTTTTAGTGTCGAACCAGCGGTAACCTACAAGAATGCCTTCTTTATAGTTAACCTGTAAGTTTTCGCCGGGATAAGCATCTAAAGCGTGCGCAGGCGAATCTTTTAATTGAGCGGGGAAGGTAAACGGCAACTTACCTGATGGGTTTATTTTGCCAATTAAAACATCAGCGAGTGCATTACCATTTTCGGAACCGTTATACCATGACCATACTATGGTGCTGTTGTTCTTCCTAATATCGCCGATGTCATATGGCGCCCCGCCAACCACTACCACAATGGTGTTGGGGTTAACAGCGGTAACAGCATCAACCAAAGCCTGTTCGCTGAACGGCAGGATAAGACTTTTGCGGTCGCGGCTTTCGCTTTCGTATTCGCGGTTACCCCCGATGAATAAAATGGCCATATCGGTGCTTTTCGCGGTAGCTACTGCCTGTGCAATCAGGGCCGAATCGGGTTTTGCGTTTTCTGTTCTGGCATTTTTTCCAAAAGGCCTGTAAACGCCCGAATATCCCTGGGCATATTTAATATCAACGGTTTTGCCAAGCCTGTTTTGCAAACCAGCCAATGCGGTGACTTCATAACGGGCTTTAACCCCTGCTCCAAAACCGCCTAAATGGAAAGTGCGTGTGGCATTATCACCTATTACGGCAATGCTTTTTATAGCCGATGTATTTAAGGGCAGCAAGTGCTTGTCGTTTTTTAACAGTACAATTGATTCAGAAGCTATATCGTAAACCGTTTTGCTATGTTCCGGTGTGTTAATTTTTCCCTCAGGCTGATTTTCGCTCATGGCGGTGTGGTATAATACCCATAAAATACGGTGTACTTTTTCATCTATCACCTTCACGCTTACTTTACCCGCTTTTACTGAATCAAGCAATTTGTCAGCAAAAAAGTACTTGTTATAAGGCGGCTGTGAACCCATTTCAAGATCGAGACCATTATTGGCTGCATTAACAGTGCTATGAGTGCCTCCCCAGTCGCTTATCACCATGCCTTTAAAATTCCATTCGCCTTTTAAAACCTTATTCAGTAGGTAATCATTTTCGGAACAATAAACCCCACGAAGTTTGTTATAAGCCGACATAATTGTCCAGGCATTGCCTTCGGTTATTGTTGCTTTAAACGCTGGCATATATATTTCACGCAGGGCGCGTTCATCAATATTTACGCTTACCCGGCCGCGTTCTACTTCCTGGTTGTTTACAATAAAATGTTTTACACAAGCCGCTACATGCTGGCTTTGAATGCCTTTCACCGATTGCACAGCAAGGCGGGAGTTCAAAAAAGGGTCTTCCGAATAATATTCGTAAGTCCGTCCGCAAAGCGGGGTACGGCATATATTAAAAGCGGGGGCAAGCATTACATTTTTACCACGGGCCCTGGCTTCTTCGCCCATATCGTGTCCGTAGCGATAAGCGAGTTCGGGGTTCCATGTAGCTGCCAGTGCTGATCCGTTAGGAAAAAAAGTAGCTGAATCGGTTGTCAGGTTTGCTGAGCCCCATCCTTCTTTAACATCTTCGCGTACACCAAGCGGACCGTCGTCGGTCATTATTTCGGGTATGCCCAGACGCTTTATACCCCCTGCCGAAAATATGCCATTGGCATGCAGCAGGGATATTTTCTCTTCAAGTGTGAGTTTTTTAATAACCGCATCAATTTTCCCGTCGAGGGATTGGGTTTTCCTGGTTTGTGCGTTTACATTGGTGAACACAGCAGCTATTAAAATGCAGCAGATCAAGCATCCTGAAAATTTAACTTTCATGGTTTTTATACTAATGGATTGGGTTTACCGGCTTAATATCCAGGTGGCGGGCCGCCCGGTAGTGTATTGTTAACACAATAATAAAATTAAAATGCCGGTTTGAAAAATTATGTTCCATCTAAGATGATTTTAATTTAGGTTTTGTTGAAAATAACCGGATTGGTAATCCCGCCCGACATTTATGACAACATTTGTTGCATTAAATTTAACATTTGTTGTATCGGCTTAGCGTGTAAAATTATATTTTTACAATATGCATTTATTATAAACCAAAGATTCGGCCCATATCTTCCAAATGCATTAAACATTATTGAAATTATAGCTGTAAAGTAAGATTGCTTTACTGAGGTAAAGTAGGATAAAAACAGGTTTAATGTTATTACTGTTATGTTAATAATTATTTTGAAAATTTAGGTAGTTAGTCTATATAATGTAACCAATTATAGTAAAAAACATTATGCGTTTTAAAGTTTACTTATCGTTCGTGCTCCTTACATGTATGCTGCAACGGTCATATGCGCAAAACGATCAGTATAAATTTTCACATTTAGATATAACAAATGGTCTTTCTGATAACCAGGTTAATTGCGTTTTTAAAGATGATAAGGGTTTTATGTGGTTTGGTACCACATCAGGCCTCAACAGGTACGATGGTTATAAATTTAAAGTATTTAAACACGATGCAAATAACCCCAATTCATTAGGCGAGAATCATGTTTTGGATGTTAACGAAGGGCCCGAAAAGAAACTGTGGATATTTACCCACAGCAAAATTAGTATCTATGATCCGGCCACCGAAAAATTTTCGAATGATATAAGTGCCGCACTTGCCAACTACCGGATACAAACCAACCAGGTTACCTTAATAAAAAAAGATACGGGAGGAAACTTTTGGTTCCTCACAAAAAACAGTGGGCTGTACTGTTATCACCCGCAAAATAACTCTACGGAGTTTTATAATGCCTCGCCAAAATCAAAAGCGATACTGCACTCAAACTATGTAACGGATATTGCATGGGCCAGCGGAAATAAGATATGGCTGCTTTATAACGATGGGACTATTGACCAGTTAGACACCAAAGCGAACAAAATTATATATCAATATACAGGGGTGGCAAATGCGGTAGGTAACAGGGAGCAGTATTATAACTTGACTATTGACAACAAAGCGAATTTATGGGTTTACTCGGCAGCCAGCCCCGTAGGTGTTTATTACTACAATACGCACAATAACAGCCTTTTGCATTTTAGTAAAGATGGCCTCGAAAACAAGCTTAACTCTAATATTATAAATAGTATCGTACAGGCTGACGATGGCAAAATATGGATCGGTACCGATCATGGCGGAATAAATGTGGTTGACCCGCAGACCTATAATGTTACCTATGTAATGAGCAAACAGGACGATTCAAAATCGTTAAGCGGTAATAGCGTGACGTTATATAAAGATAATGAAGGAATTATATGGGCCGGCACATTTAAACAAGGATTGAGCTATTACCACACCGGCATTATGCAATTTCCCCTCTACAGGCACTTTCCGACCGATCAGAAGAGCCTGCCGTTTGAGGATGTAGACTGTTTTGCCGAAGACGAAGCTGGGAACTTATGGATAGGAACAAATGGCGGGGGCCTGATTTATTTTAATAGGGCGAACAATACCTATAAGAAATACAGACATGATCCGTCGAACTCAAATAGTTTGTCGAATGATGTAGTGATCAAGTTATACATTGATGATGAACATGAATTATGGATAGGCACTTATTTTGGCGGTTTAGATTATTTTAACGGGAACACGTTTGTTCACTACAGGCACAATGACCAGGTGCCGGGAAGTATTACTGACGATCGTGTCTACAGTATTTTCGAAGATTCCAACAAAAACATTTGGGCAGGTACTTTTTCGGGCGGGTTGAATATTTATGATCGTAAAAGCGATTCCTTTTTGCATCCTAAATACCCAATGCATTCGGAGTACACATCGATAATACTTGAAGACCGTCAAAAAAACATATGGATAGGAAGAGACCAGGGTATAGATGTTATTGAAAAGAAAACAAATACGGTCAAGCATTATGTTAATCAGCCTAAAAATCAAAACAGCCTGGTTGCTAATGATGTAAATACAATTATACAAGATAGCCGGGGACTAATATGGATTGCAACGAAAGATGGTTTAAGTATATTGAACCCCCAAACGGATAAATTTTTAACCACTGATGATGGAATTAGTTTCCCCTCAAACAACGTTTCAAACATTTTAGAAGACAATGCAGGCACAATTTGGGTAAGCACAAACAACGGCCTTGCAAATATTAAACTCATTAAAATGGGAGATAAGTACAAATTTCAAATTTATAACTTTAATGAGCTGGATGGCTTGCAGGGCAGGGGATTCAATTTAAATGCCGCCTTTAAATTAAGAAACGGCGAACTCATATTTGGGGGTGCACACGGTTTTAATTTATTTGATCCCCGTAGAATAAATATATTTAAACCAAAGCAAAGCTTAGTATTTACTGATTTTCAACTATTTAATAAAAGTGTCGGCGTTGGCGATTCAATAAAGGGGAATGTTATTTTAACCAAATCGATATATGAAACGAAGGCGTTGACTTTAAACCATAATGAAAATGTTTTTAGCATTGAATTTGCTGCCTGCGATTACTTTAACCCTGATAAAATAAAGTATCAATATACCCTTGAAGGATTTGATAAGGGGTGGATAACATCGCCAAGCAGTGACCGCAAGGCTACATACACCAACCTTGATGGCGGCGATTATACATTTAAGGTAAGGGCGCAAAATGCCAACAATGCGGGTGCCACCGGCTTAATTACCCTTAAGATAAAAGTATTGCCACCATTTTGGAAAACACCAATAGCCTATTTGAGCTATTTTCTGTTGGTTGTTGGCATATTGTTTTATATAAGGCATAAAGGCATTATTAAACTAAAGCGGGAATTTGATAACAAGCAGGCAGAGATGGAAGCCGAACGGCAACTTGAGAATGAACGCGAAGAGGCCCGCCGTATGCACCAACTTGACCTTATGAAAATTAAGTTTTTTACCAATGTCAGCCACGAGTTCAGGACGCCCTTATCGCTGATCTTGTCGCCAATTGACGACCTCATAAAAACCACGGATAAGCCTGAACAGCAGCATCACCTTGTAATGATAAAAAGAAACGGGAAACGTTTGCTTAACCTGGTTAACCAATTGTTGGATTTTAGAAAAATGGAATACAACGAGTTAAAGCTATGTTTAAAAAGGGGCGATATTATAAAATTTATAAGCGAGGTTTCCTCATCATTTGCTGATGTTGCCCATCAAAAACAAATTGAATATGTTTTTGAAAGCGAAGTATGTGCTTTCATTACCGATTTTGACCACGATAAAATAGAACGGATTCTTTTTAACCTGCTTTCCAATGCCTTTAAATTTACCCCTTCTGGCGGACATATTGGCGTTATGTTGAATTTATCGGATGCCAATGCACTTGAGGATGAACAAAAAATTCTCGTCATAAAGGTGATTGATACCGGTATAGGAATACCAATAGAAAGCCAGGAAAAAATATTCGAGCGTTTTTTCCAGGATAACATGCCCGAAAGTTTGCTTAACCAGGGCAGTGGTATCGGGTTGTCTATCACCAGGGAATTTATAAAAATGCACGGCGGGACGATAAAAATAGAAAGCGAACCCGACTATGGTACTTGTTTTATTATCGAAATTCCGATGGGAACGCAGGCTGAAGAGGTGTTGGCTGAGACGGTGCTACAGGAAGAACCTTCGTATCGTGTTTTGAAAAATGCAGATGATGCCACAGGGACAAAAAAACCAACAATCTTATTGGTTGAGGACAATGACGACTTAAGGTTTTATTTGAAAGATAATTTAAAACATAGTTTTCATATCATAGAAGCGGCAAACGGGAAAGACGGCTGGCAAAAAGCACTTGCATTGCATCCGAAACTTATTGTGAGCGACATAAGTATGCCGGAAATGAATGGGCTGGAGTTGTGTAAAAAAATAAAGGCTGATAACCGCACTGCCCAGATACCTATTATTTTATTAACAGCTTTAACGGGGGAGCATGAGCAACTGGTGGGCCTGGATAGTGGCGCTAATGACTATATAGTAAAACCCTTTAATTTCGAGATATTGCTTTCGAAAATCCATAACCTGATGCGGATGCAGCAAACAATGAAGCAAACGTACCAAAAACAGTTTGAAATACAGGGAAAGGATATTGTTGTAGTATCCGAGGATGATAAATTTTTAAAGAATGCCCTGGAGTATATCGAAAAGAATATTACCAACCCTAATTTTTCTGTTGAAGAACTAAGCAGTAATTTAAACTTGAGCAGGGTTTCGCTGTACAAAAAATTATTGACCCTTACAGGCAAAACCCCTGTTGACTGTATCAGGACTATACGCTTAAAAAGGGCAGTGCAGTTATTAGAGAAAAGTAAATTAAGCATTGCCAACGTGGCATACGAGGTCGGATTCAATAATGCAGCATATTTTGCCAAAGTGTTTAAAGAAGAATTTGGTATGCTGCCATCAGAATATATTGTAAGGATGAAGGAAAAGGACGAAGCCATCGTTTAATCACTTTAGCAGAAAATCACCTGGTACATTAAACATTTCGAAGCTCATCCGCCATTAAAAAGGCTGACAGCCGAAAAAACGCATCCTAAAAAACATTTGTGTTATACTTATAATCAATTTTGCTATTCGTTTTCAAAAAACCGAAGTAGTTTTAGCCACGATATGGGTTTGCATCCTCAATAATCTCCTTAAAATCACTATTAAATAACTTAAATACATAAATGAAAATAAAACTGCGTTTAAATAAGAGCGTGAATTTTAAATGGGCTTCTCTTTTAATATTAATGCTTGTGTCAGCAGAAGTTACGAAGGCTTCTGTAATTTCCTATAAAAAAAACACCGGGGGTGTTGTCTTTAAACTGGATAAAGGTTTAATGGACATTAGGGTTTGTAAGGCAGATATTATAGAAGTTAAATACACAATTTTTGATGCCTTCCCTGCAAAAAACTCCCTGGTAGTTAATAATCCGTGGAAAGAAAGAGCATTATTCAAGGTGCTTGAACATAACGGGAAAGTTATTATTTCGACAACTAAGCTCATCATCACAGTAGATAAAGCTACAAATGCCATTACCTACACAGATTTAAAGGGCAATGATATAACATCCGAGAGCAGCGAAAATAAGAGCATGAATACTGCTACAATAGCCGGTATAAATACTTATAACTGTAACACTACATTTAATTCTCCCGCTGATGAGGCGTTATTCGGCCTGGGATGCCATCCGGAAGATACACTTTCCATAAATTATAAGGGCCGCAATCAAAGCATGTTAATTAAATATATGACAGGCGCCATACCTGTTATGCTATCTACTAAAGGTTATGGTTTGTTGTGGGATAACTATTCAGCTTCAAAATTTTATGGCGCCGAGGCCAATAATTCACAATACAAATACGTTTCGGAAAGCGGTAAAATGATAGATTATTATTTTTTCTATGGCCCGGAATTTGACCATATAATTGATCTGTACCGCACAGCTACCGGTAAAGCGCCGATGTACCCCAAATGGGCGTTTGGTTTGTTTCAGTCGCAGGATAGGTATAAAACCCAGGCGGAGATTTTGAGCGTTAAGGATAACTATCGCAATAACCACATCCCGGTTGATGCCGTTGTGCAGGATTGGTATTGGTGGTCGCCACTGCCAATCGGGTCGCATATAATGAATAAAGAACGGTATCCTGACCCTAAAGCAATGATCGACGAATTGCATAAGGCAAATATGCACGCCATGATATCTATCTGGCCGGTATTTGGAAGCGGGACTAACGATTTTGATGCCCTGAAAAATAAAGGGTTCCTGACAAGTATTACCTGGGATAATTTTGTTACCCATACGTTTGATACCTATTATGATGCGCACAACCCAAAAGCAAGGGATTTGTACTGGGCGCAAGCCCGCGACAGCGTCATAAAACGCTACGGCTGGGATGCCTGGTGGGTTGACCAATGCGAACCGGACAACGGCAGCCTGCTCGATGAACGCCGCAAAGCAATTTTTTCGGTTGGTAAGGGCATTGACTTTTTTAATACGTATGCTTTGGAGCATGCAAAAGGGTTGTATAAAGGCTGGAGGAATGATATTGCCGGTAAACGTGCGTTCTTTTTGGTACGACAGGCATTTGCAGGTTCACAACGTGCTGCGGTTACCCTTTGGTCGTCAGATGTTTCCACCACGTTCGGGGCGCTTAAATCGCAGATACCGCAGGGCATCAACGCCTGCGTATCGGGTATGCCGTACTGGACGTCAGACATCGGCGGCTATATATCGCATACGGCGCCTGACGGTATCCCTGATTGGAGCAGCCCGGAGCAGCGCGAATTGTTTACACGCTGGTTCCAGTTTGGTACCTTTTGCCCCATCTTCCGTATCCATGGTAAAGGTGAACGGGCTTTGTTTTCAAATAACTGGGATGATAAAACAAAAGCCATCCTGCTAAAATATGATAAGCTCCGTTATCGCTTATTGCCTTATAATTATTCGATGGCAGCCAAAGTAACCAATGAAAATTATACCATAATGCGGTCGTTGAGTTTCGATTTCATGAAAGACAAAAATGTTTACAATATCCCTGATCAGTATATGTTTGGCCCCGCATTTTTAGTAAGCCCGGTGGCACAGCAACTATATACCGGGAAAAATGCAAGTGCAACCGTAAAAACAAGAAAAGTGTATTTGCCTGAAGGTGTTAAATGGTTTGATTTCTGGACAGGCGAAACCTTTGCAGGCGGGCAAACAATTGATGCAGGTGCACCGATTGATATCGTACCGCTATATGTAAAGGCAGGCTCTATCGTACCTATGGGACCAAATATTGAATACGCAACTCAAAATCCTGGCGGTGCAGTTGAATTGCGCATTTATCCGGGTGCTAACGGCGAATTTAAGTTTTACGAAGATGAGAATGATAACTACAATTACGAAAAAGGAAAGTCTTCGATATTTATCATTAAATGGAACGATAAATTGCATCAACTCAGTATATCTGATCGCAAGGGAAGCTTTGCTGGAATGGTGAGAACACACAAATTCAATATTGTACTGGTAAAGCCAGGGCACGGTGTTGACAGCGGCATTAGTGACAAAGCTGATAAAAGCATTAATTATATTGGAAAAGCTATCCAGGTAAAGTTGAAATGAATTGATAGTTGAATTATTTTGTCATTGCTGTTCGCCTCCCACAGGGAACCTCGATGATTTTAAAGTTATGGCGGTTGTCTGTTTTTACCTCAAAACAGCAATGGTATATATCGCCACGCATGCCTCAAAAACCATGGGCATTAACCCCTTCTTATAATTGAGCAACATCATGTAATCTCTTCAAAAGGCCTCCGTTGCGGTATTCAAAATACGTATATAATCCATTGACGTTCAATAATAATGCATAAATAACATAAGTTGTATAAGCATTAACAAAACTGTTATAAAACGTAGCTTAAGTCTCATAATTTCACGTTTCAATGATAGGATAGCTACACGCGTTTAATGGATACTATACTGATGGTTATGGGCGAAGAAAATTTAAAGCTATCACAGTAATAAAAATACACGGTTAAGCGGGCGCATTTGATTCAGGTTTAGTTGATTTTACCTATGGGTAATTCAGCGCTCCGTGTGAGATACGGAGCGCTTTTTTAGCGCCCGGCCCCCAACGGCCTCAACAGCTCTTTAACCTAACCAGCTAACAAAATATGGCCTCTGAATATTGTTAAAAACGCTTGATGACCAGTCATCAAAACTATAGTAAAAGAAAATCGATCCGCCCTTAAAACCATCATTTAAAGCCCCGTTTTAACCGGCTCTCGTCATTATAAATGCTAAACTATGCTAATAATCAGCAGAAACATGCCTTTTTGACTTGCACGTAACATTTGTTGTATAAACGTTAACAAAACTGTTACAATACATAATATATCTGCTATAATTTCACATTCTAATAACTGTATCTATTACAATTTAATTAACCAATTAACAATTATTAACCCTTTACGAAACGAATATGAATTCGAAAGAAATTATCGCTCTTTTCTAAAATTATTTTTAAATCTCAATTATTCCGAACAAATAATCAAACCAATCAACTAAAGAATTCAAACCTAAGTGAATCAAAATGACGAAAAATGTACTATTTATCAAATTCAGTAGTTGCAGGAGATCGATACTGGTCTTTCTGTTCACTATATTTATTTGCCTGGGTGCTTTTGCACAAAACCGGCAAATTACAGGCAAGGTAACCTCGTCCGACGATGGTAGCTCTTTACCTGGCGTTAGTATTAAGGTTAAAGGGACCACCGCAGGCACTGTTACTGATGTTGATGGCTCCTTTAAAATAACCGCACCGGCTAATGCAACACTCGTATTTACCTATATCGGGTATGTGCCGCAGGAAATAGCCGTTGTTGAAAGTACGGTAATTACGGTTAAATTATCTCCGTCATCAAGCAGTTTAAACGAAGTTGTTGTGGTGGGTTACGGTACTCAAAAGCGTTCCGACCTTACCGGCGCTATCAGCTCAGTTAACGCCTCAACCATCGGAAGCATGCCGATAACTTCGGCAGACCAGGCCCTGCAAGGTCGCGCAGCAGGTGTCCAGGTTACCAATAATGATGGTTCTCCCGGCGGCAATATTACCGTGTTAATCAGGGGCACCGGCAGCCTCGCGACCAATGGTAACGCCCCTTTATATGTGGTTGACGGCTATCCTATAGATGCAGGGGGGATTAACAACATTAACCCCAGTGACATTGCCACCATTGATATATTGAAAGATGCATCGTCAACAGCAATTTACGGTATTCGGGCAGCGAACGGTGTGGTACTGATAACCACTAAAAGAGGCAATAAGAACGGCACACAGGTTTCTGCAAATGCCTACAGCTCGTTTCAAAGCAAACCTAAAGAATACTCGGTACTGAATGCCAACCAATTTGCTACACTGGCCAACCAACAGGCTGCGATTCCGGGCAGCGATTTTGCGACATTTTCGGGATGGGCCAATCCTGCATCTCTCACCAATATCAACTGGCAAAATGCGGTATACGGCAACGGGAAAACCGAGAATTACGATGTAGCTGTACGTGGCGGCAGCGATAAAATTCAGGCAGCGGCGTCCCTGGCTTACTACAATCAGGACGGAATTGTGTTAGACTCTTATTTTCACAGGGCTACGGTTAACGCCAGTTTGGATGCCGAGCCTGCTAAATGGTTGAAATCATCAACAAACGTTAAGTATACTTATTCGCAAGGTAACAACCCGTTTGGTACCGGCAGTTTAGTTCAATTAACTGAATTGCCCCCAACGCTTGACGGCGGCAACAAGCTCACCAACCAGGTAAAGGATGCTCAAGGCAATTATGGCTTTTTTAACCCGATTTACACCGATGTATTGAGTTATGCCAACCCCGTTTACTCTATTGAAACTAACCGCAATTATCCAAGCAATAATTTTATTCTCGCCAATACTTCCCTGGAAGTTACGCTCCTGCCGGGACTCAAGATCAAAACAAACGGAGGCGTAAACGCGAATTTTTCCTCGGACATTTATGACCAGCCTACTGATCTGCGTGAAAATGATCAGTATGGACAAAGCGCTAAAATTAACTACGGCTATTACAGCCAAAACATTTCCCAAACCGTTGACTGGCTGTTAGAGAACACGTTGTCATACGACAAGACGTTTGGAAAACACGCCATAAGTTTTGTCGGTGGTTTCTCCGGGCAGAAGACCATCTGGAACGGTATGGCTGGATCGGGTATTCCGCCAAATAATACCATCCAGGATTTATCCCAGGTAACGACCCTGGAGTTGCAGGCAAATAATCCTCCGGGTACTGATACTGGTAATGGCCAGAACATTACTACTCTGGCATCGGAATTTGCAAGGCTGACCTATACATATGACAACCGGTACATTATTACAGGTACGATAAGAAGAGACGGATCATCCAAATTTGACGCCCAAAATCAATATGGCACATTCCCATCCGGAGCGTTTGCATGGAAAGCGAAACAGGAATCCTTTTTGAAGAATGTTACCTGGTTAAATGATTTAAAATTAAGGGCCAGTTATGGGGAAACCGGTAACCAGGGCGCTATAAACCCCTTCCAATACCAGGCCTTATTTGTAGGAAACCGTCCGGCATCATTTAATCCGGGAGGTATTGGTACACAAGACGATAACCTTGGTTATCCCTTCGATAAGATATACCAGAATGGTTATGCGGCTGAGCAGCCGGCAAATCCCGGGCTGAAATGGGAAACTGACACACAGGCTGACGGAGGCATAGATATTTCGTTTTTAAACGGCGATCTTAATGTAACTGCGGATTATTACGACAGGAAATCAAAAAATTTCTTGTTAAACCTGGAGGTTCCAGCCCAAACCGGTTTTCAATATTTAACTGAAAATGTAGGCAGCATGGACAATAAGGGTCTTGAGTTGTCAATAGATTACCACCATAGCATCAATAAAGACTTAAGATTCGGCGCGTTGCTTACTTTTTCAACGCTCGACAATAAACTTACCAGTATAACTTCGGGAACCAATGAGGTGGCGAATTTTGGCGGCCTCACCCTAAATGGCCACGGCTGGAACCCTTTTTCTGAAACCGCTATTGGGCAGCCGGTAGGTGAATTTTGGGGATATAAATCTTTGGGTATTTTCCAAAGCCAGGCACAGATCGACGCATTAAATGCAAACGCAGTAGCGCATGGCTACCCTTATTACTATAGCAGCGTTACCGCACCGGGCGACCGTTACTTTGCAGACGTAAACCACATTGGGGCGGTAACTGCGGCCGACGAAACCTCGCTCGGTAGCCCGATCCCTAAATTTTACGGGGGCTTAAACCTCACAGCATCTTACAAATCGTGGGATGTTATTGCCTACTTTTATGGTGTTTACGGCAACAAAATATACAACTACGAGGAGGATCAGCTCGAAACCTTCCAGAACCAGGGTTTTGTTGGCATACAGAATATCAGTGAGCAATACTACCAAAACGCCTGGACGCCCCAAAACCACTCAAATACTTACGCCGCTATTACCACCAATGACAATGTTAGCCTCAATAGTGTTGCCTCCAGTGCCTACATTCAAAACGGCAGTTTCCTGAAATTGAAAAACTTAACCGTGGGTTATACCCTGCCACAGGACCTTTTGAAGAAGTTGGCCCTGTCGAAAATAAGGGTCTATGTATCGTCTCAAAATCTGTTTACTATAACAAGCTACAAAGGGCTTGATCCGGAAGTGGGTATGCAGGGCGGCAACGCGACTCAAAACGGCATAGATAACGGTATCTATCCTTCGTCCAGGTTCTTCACGGTGGGTATAAACGCAACGTTTTAATGATAAATTGTAAATATTAAAGATATGAAAGTCAACAAGTTAAAAATTATTGTTATAACGCTGGTAACGGCGTTGTTGATACCCTTCAGTTGTAAAAAGGGCTTTTTGAACCAAACCAACACTTTTGGGGCCACTGCCACTACCACTTTTACTACTTCGGCCAGCGTAATAGCCCTGGTAAATGCCATTTATGATAGTTATCAGAATAGTAACCTCCTTAAGAAGGGGTTATGGTACTATGCTGATTATCTTCCACACGATTGGTTTAACAATGGAGCTGATATTGCATGGAATAATTATACGTATTCGGGTACGTTTGATGCACTTCCCGATTTTTGGGATAACCTTTATATTGGCATTGCCAGGGTAAATATTGCGCTTCCTATTATTAAAACTGCAATTGCTCAGGGTGTTGTTACGCCCGCTTTAGGCAACCGTTTAACAGGCGAGGCGCTTTTTCTGCGGGGGACGATGTATTATTACCTCACAGGCACTTTTGGCGGCGTTCCCCTGGAATTGAACGCCGTAACCAACGGTTTAACCGCTCGCAGCACCCAGCTGCAGTGTTTTCAACAGGTAGTGGCTGATATGCAGGCAGCGGAAGGCTTACTGGTGTCAAAAACTCAGCTTGCCACGTCTGATCTGGGCAGAGCCACCACTGGCGCCGCCTATGCTTATGAAGGTTCAGCACAAATGTGGTTAGCCGAGAGTGACCCCGGAAATGCTAACGCGCATTATACTGCTGCATTAAAAGCTTTCAATAATCCGGAACTTAATAACTATTCGCTGGTAACACCATACGTAAATGTGGGCGAATACAGCAACCAGAATAATGCCGAGTCGATTTTCGAAATACAGTTCGATCTTACCGGCGGCAACCAGAGTTGGGGCGACAGTTGGAACCCACCCGGCGGCGAATTAGGGTGGATAGACAGCTTCAGCTGGCCTTCGGAAATAACAGGCGAAGGTTACGATTACGGAAGTCCGGCGCTTTATTATTCCTATCAGACCGGTGACACAAGAAAGTTGGCTACAATAATAGGGCCTGGCGACCCCAATATAAGCCCGGGGATTATTAATTCCCAGTGGCACGGCATACAAGGTTATCCGAACGTTACGGGCGGCTATGCAACTTACGAGGCAAGCGTGGCTGCGTATAATGCGGATCCATCTCATAAAGCCAGTGATCTTGATGTTGCTAATTACCTCCGATACACAGACGCTAGTTCACCTATTGCTACCGGCCTGAGCAATCCTATTAATACTAACGGAACAATTGCCAACCCCTGGTACGGAACCGACGGCACGCCGCGCTCAGGATTTGTCTGCGCAAAAAAATGGAGAGACCCGACCCTTACAGGGGGCTCGGGTCCGGGAGCGCTCTTTGGCAGTCAAGACCAGGTACTAATGCGCTATGCCGAAGTTCTGCTTTCGAGGGCTGAGTGCGAGATTCGCCTGGGGATGACTACACAAGGCATGGCCGATTTGAATAAAGTACGAAGCAGGGCATTCAACGGGAATCCTCCCGCTACATTTCAGGATGGCAATTTGCCACAGGCAGATGCAAATGGCAACCCCATTCCAGCTCCTGTTATTACCGATCCGTTGCAAATGGTATTCAGCGAATACAGGCATGAGCTTACAGGCGAATATTCGTTGATGTACCTGTTACGCAGGGCGGGTAACGATGCAGCAACCGGGAAGGCTTACGACGCGGAGTTGATTCACCTTTGGAACACAGGGCCAGCCGGCCAGTATGCTTATGGTTCACGACCCTCCTCATTTATCATTTTTCCGTATGGCCCGACACACAATACCCCTGCTGCGGTTTTTAATGATTTATCTGGAAATCAAGGTGTTACTTATAACGATCTCCCACAGGGAAGAGACCTGTTGCCGCTCCCGGTGGCGGAAATAGCGCTTAATCCGAACTTAAAACAGAACCCTGGTTACTAAGAAACTTGAGTTTTTTTAATGAGCGTTGATTAATTGACTAATGATCAAAAAGGTTTCTTCCCAGGAGGAAGCCTTTTTTGTTCTCCGTAAACCTGGAAACGGGGCATGCCGCAAATCTTGTATCCAGTTCAGTTAGTCATCCATTATCGAAATTATAAACCATTGATCATTACCGCATATGTTGGATTGGCCAATCAAAATATGAAAATAGCAGTAACTTACGCTACGTTATGAAAAAAGTGCTGATTGTATCGGGTATTTGCTCAATGATGCTGGTGGTTGCTTGCCTGCGATTTGGGAATAACGTGGCTAACGCAGACCCTCGTGGTGAGACATTTGCCGGAGCAAACGCTTGCGCAAAATGCCATGCCGCCATTTACAACTCGTACCTGCATACCGCTCATTTTAAGGCGTCAGCTCCCGCTTCAGAAAGTACTGTCCATGGCAGCTTTGCCAATGACTCCAACGTGTTCACCATTAACGGATCTCAAAAGGTGGTAATGCAAAAGCTCGATAGCGGCCTGTTTCAGAGTTTTTATGTCAACGGCAAATTTAAGGAGAGGCACCGTTTCGACATAGCCTTTGGCGGTGTTAAAGGCGAGTCGTATTTGTACTGGAAAGGAAACGAGCTTTATCAATTGCCCCTTTCTTACTATAATGGTCAGCACAAGTGGTCCTCAAGCCCGGGTATGGGGTTAAACTTTATGGATTATCCACGGATAAGGCCGATAGGCATCCGCTGCCTGGAGTGTCACGCATCTTACATTAACTACCTGCCAGGAAGATCGCAGCGATTAGATGGTATTGAAGAATTTGACAAAAATTCGCTGGTATACCACATCGACTGCGAGCGTTGCCACGGACCTGGCGCACAGCATGTTGATTTTCAAACCCGTAACCCCGGAGTTAAAACGGCCCGTTTTATAACCACTTACGCTTCACTTAGCAGGGGTCAAAAATTGGATATGTGTGCTGTTTGCCATTCCGGTCAACATAGCGTTATGCTAAGGCCGGCTTTCGGATTTGTGCCGGGTGATACCTTTGCTAAATTTATATTGCCGGAGTTTTCCCCAAAAATTGACACGGGCCACCTGGATGTGCACGGAAACCAGCTCCAGCTTTTGAAAAGCAGTAAATGCTTTGTATACAGCAAAATGGAATGTTCGACCTGCCATGACACGCATCAAAATACCCGTGGAAACGAAGCATTCTATACGCAAAAATGCCTCGGCTGTCATAATTCGCCAAAACAAACTTATTGCAAAATGACAGGTACGTTGAGCGCGGGCGTACTCAAAACCGATTGCATTAACTGCCACATGCCGGCGCTGCCAACTCAGGCTATTTCGGTACAGGTCGCGGCCAAATCGATGCCGGTTCAATTTTTTGTACATACGCATCGTATAGCCGTGTATCCGCAGGAAGTTAAAAAGATACTCGCTTATGTCAATTATAATAAATAGCTATAAAATGCTCAATTTCAGTAAATATACCTTCATGAATAAGTCTTGCTTCACCGCTTTTTCTTTGTGTCTGTTATTTTTTTTTTCCTGTAAAAAGAAAACGCTATTTGAAGAGATCCCCAGTTCCTATTCCGGTATTCATTTTAATAATAAAATAACGGAGTCTGACTCGGTAAATGCTTTGGATATAGTAAATATATACAACGGCGGCGGCATAGGCGTGGGCGATTTTAATAACGATGGCTTACAGGATATTTTTTTTACAGGGAATATGGTTGCCAATAAGTTATATATAAACAAAGGCAATTTTAAGTTTGAAGATGTTACCGACAAAGCGGGCGTTGGCGGCCTGGGGCGTTGGGGCCGTGGTGTTTCTGTTATTGACATTAATAATGATGGGCTGATGGATATCTATGTTTGTAATACCATATACCCCGATTCAAACCGCCGCCGCAACCAGTTATATATTAACCAGGGGGTCGACAAAGATGGCATTCCTCATTTTAAAGAAATGGCAAAAGAGTACGGCCTGGACATAGACGTCCAATCTACGATGGCCACTTTTTTCGATTACGATAATGATGGCCGGCTTGATATGTACCTTACTGTTAATGAGGCCAATGAAAGCTATTACCCTAACTTATTTGGGGGCAACCGTACGAAAGGGAAGAACCCCAGCCTGGGAAGGCTTTATCATAACGATTGGGACGCCCGCTTAAAGCACCCCGTTTTTCATGATGTTTCGGCCAAAGCAGGCATCAACCTGGAAGGTTACGGGCACGCCGCTACTATTGTGGATATTAACCGCGATGGCTGGAAGGATATTTATGTAACCAATGATTTCGTATCGTCCAATATCCTCTATATCAATAATCACGACGGGACTTTTACCGACCGTTCAAAAGAATATTTCAAGCACACATCATTTAATGCCATGGGGCAGGATATTATCGATATTAATAACGACGGCCTTGCTGATGTTTTTGAGCTGGATATGAACCCGGAAGATAATTACCGCAAAAAAATGATGCTTGGCGCCAACAGCTATCAAAATGTGCAAAATTTGGAACGTTTTGGCTACCAGCTGCAATATGTGCGGAATACTTTGCAGTTAAACCAGGGCCCCCGTTTATCGCAGAACGATTCTATTGGCAGCCCTGCATTCAGCGAGATAGCTTTTATGAGCGGCGTTGCACAGACTGACTGGAGCTGGACGCCGCTTATAGCTGATTTTAATAATGACGGCTACCGGGATGCAGTAATAACTAACGGGTTCCCCAAAGACCTTACCGATCATGATTTTATAGCCTACAGGCAAAGCCCTTATTCAAATGCATCCAAGAAAAAGTTGCTGGAGCAGATACCCCAGGTGAAGATACATAACTATGGTTACCTCAACAACGGCGACCTTACTTTTAGTGATGCCACAACCCAATGGGGGCTCACACTCCCAACCTTTTCAAATGCAGCAGTTTATGCCGACCTGAATAATGACGGGGCAATGGATATGATCATTAATAACATAAATGATGAGCCGCTTATTTATAAAAATACAGCACGCGAAAAGGATACCGTTAGCACCAACTATATCCAGGTAAAATTTAAAGGCGACAATAATAACCTCAATGGATTAGGTGCCTGGGCTGATATTTATTATGCACATAATAAACACCAGGTTTCAGAAAATAACCCATACAGGGGCTATATATCGACAGATGAAAATATTGCACATTTTGGCTTAGGTAAAGTGCGCCGGCTCGATTCATTAGTTATACGCTGGCCTAATGGTAAAAAACAGGTATTGCAAAATGTGAAAGCTAATCAGTTGGTCACAGTTAATATTACGAATGCAAAAATACCCTATACATGGCCCCAACCAAAAATTGCAAATAAAGCGTTATTTGCCGAAGTAACTAAAAGTAAAGGCATTACCTATAAACACCAGGAACTTGATTTTGCCGATTTTAACATACAAAAGCTGTTGCCCCATAAGCTATCAGGCTACGCCCCGGCATTGGCAATAGGCGATATTGATGGTAACGGCCTGGATGATATTATAATTGGCGGGAATAGCTACAACCCTGCCCAGGTATTGCTGCAACAACCGGATGGTAAGTTTATACAGCGCAACCTTTTGCCGAGGCAAACCAGTGCTAAGCAGGTTAATGACGAAGGTATATTGCTTTTTGATGTCAATGGAGACGGTAAGTTAGACCTTTATGTTTCAAGCGGTGGTTATATAAACGCCAGCGGCGATACAACTTACCAGGACAAGTTGTATTTAAATGATGGGAAAGGCAATTTTAAATTGGCCGCAAACGCCTTACCGATAAACCATACCAGTAAACAATGCGTAAGGGCAATTGATTATAACAGGGACGGCAAACTTGATCTTTTTATATCGGGAAGGGTTGACCCGTGGCATTATCCTAAACCTGTATCAAGCTTTATATTGAGGAATGATAGCAAAAATGGTGTTGTTAAATTCACCGATGTTACTGACGAAGTTGCCCCCTGCCTAAAAAATATAGGAATGGTATGCGATGCACTTTTTACTGATTACGATAATGACGGCTGGCCCGACCTTATTTTGGCTGGTGAATGGATGCCTGTAACTTTCCTGAAAAATGATCATGGGGTGTTTAAAAATGAAACGCAGGCCTCGGGCTTAGCCAGCAAAACAGGCTGGTGGAATAGCATTGTTGCGGGCGATTTCAGGCATACCGGACGGATGGATTATATAGTTGGCAACGTTGGTTTAAATACTCTATATAAAGCAAGCGACCAATACCCCGTTTATATAACAGCCAAGGACTTTGATAAAAACGGGAGCTTTGAGGCTATCCCCTCTATCTTTCTCCCCGATAAAAATGGGGTAAAAAAGGAATTTCCTGCCATAGGCCGCGAAGACCTTTTTAAAGAGATGATAAGTATGCGAAAGAAGTTTACCGACTACAAATCATACGCAACAACTACAATGGAAGACCTTTTAACCCCGGAACAGCGGAACGGTGCCTTAAAATTAATGTCAAACACATCCCAATCATGCTATTTGCGTAATGAGGGGAATGGTAAATTTACCATGATCCCTTTACCCAAGCTGGCGCAAACATCTACCTTAAACGGGATGGTTGTTGACGATTTTGATGGTGACGGTAACCTTGATGTTGCTATAAACGGTAATGATTATGGTACAGAAGTGGGCACAGGCAGGTACGATGCGCTTAATGGCCTGGTGCTCAAAGGCGATGGTAAAGGAAATTTTTCACCCCAAAGTATCTTGCAAAGCGGGATTTATCTTCCCGGCGATGGTAAGGCGCTTGTTAAGCTGCAAAGTAATTCGGGTAATTATATGCTTGCGGCAAGCCAAAACCGGGGGGCTTTGAAACTGTTTGAACTCAACCGTAAGGTGACTAATATCAAATTACAACCCGATGATGAGAGCGCCATTATTACCTATAAAAACGAAGCCATCCAAAGGCAGGAGTTCTATTATGGCTCTTCCTTTTTATCGCAATCAGCGCGGTTTATAACCATAAGTCCGGCAATGAAATCAGTTCAGATAACTAACGCTAAGGGAAAAACCAGGTTTGTTGTTATTTAAATATAAAAATATCAGGTAACATAAAAAACACTTCAATTAATGATCAGATACGCCTTGGTAGTATTTCTTGCTGTCATTTTAAATATAAGTTCAAAAGCGCAGGAGGAGATTAAAGCTATTTCCTACAATTGGAAAAATGTACAGATAAGCGGCGGCGGTTTTGTAGATGGTATAATTTTTCATCCTACAGCAAAGGGCGTACGGTATTGCCGCACGGATATGGGGGGCGCCTATCGGTGGAACGATCAGAGCAAAAGGTGGGAAGCTATTCTGGATTGGGTAACATATAAAGAAAATAACCTGATGGGGGTTGAAAGTATCGCTCTTGACCCTAATAACCCTAACCGGGTGTTACTGGCTTGCGATACGTACACCAGTTCGAAAGGGCCGAACGCAATACTACGGTCGGGCGATAGGGCGCATACTTTTCAACGCACGGATGTTCCATTTAGGATGGGTGGCAATGAAAACGGTCGCGGCAACGGAGAGCGTTTAGCAGTTGATCCAAATGACGGCAACATGGTGTATATGGGTACACGGAAGGATGGACTATGGAAAAGTACAGATGGTGGAGCAATATGGAACAAGGTGGAGAGCTTTCCTGACATAACGGATAACTCAGGCGGCACACAAAGCGCCGGACGGGGATACAGGCCCCAGGCAAATGGCGTCATTTTTATAAAATTCAACCCTGGAAGCGGCAGCACAAACAAAGGCAGTTCGGTAATTTATGCAGGCGTATCCTTAAAAGGGCGCACAAACTTATTTAGAAGTACGGATAAAGGGGTTAGCTGGGTGGCAATACCAGGTGAACCAGTTGATATGATGCCAATGAGATCGACTTTGGCTGCCGACGGCAATTTGTATATTACCTATTCAAATAATCCCGGCCCTAACCTTGTCACAAACGGTGCTGTTTATAAATTAAATACTAAAAACGACGAATGGACCAATATTACGCCTGAAAAACCTGATACCGGCATATACCAGAAATTCGGCTATGCTGGCGTATCGGTAGATGCTCGTCACCCGCAAACGCTTATCGTAAGCACTTTTAACAGGATTGATAAAGGGAAAAAGGCAAGCGCTGACGATATTTACCGCAGCACCGATGGCGGCAAAACATGGACCGCTATTTTTTCAGGAAAGAATAAAGGTTTTTATGATTATTCCTTAGCCCCTTATGTTGAACGTACAGGTATCCACTGGTTATTTGATATTGAAATAGACCCTTTAAATCCTGACCATGCTATGTTTACCACCGGCTATGGTGGGCACGAAACATTTAACCTGACCGATGCTGATAAAGGCAAACCCACAAAATGGACAGCGATGAGTACCGGTATTGAGGAAACGGTGGGACTAAGCTTGCTTAGTCCCCCAAAAGGTGCATCTTTAGTTTCGGGCATTGGCGATTATGGGGGTTTTGTACATCATAATCTTGACAAACCAGTGCCTGAAGGTAATTTTATCAATCCTCATTTTGCAAATACCGACGAAGTAACTTGTGCCGAACGCAACCCGGACTTGATGGTGCGGGTTGGTGAGTCCTCCAGCCAGGTAGGAGGCGGCAACATCGGTTATTCGTTAAATGGCGGCAAAACATGGCAAACAACGGGTACAACGCCCGAGGCTGGCAGTAAACGTGGATATATAAGCGTATCAGCCGATGGCAAAGCATGGATATGGATGACCCAGCGCAGCCATCCCTACGTCACTCATGATAACGGTGCAACCTGGCAATTGGTAAAAGGGTTACCCGATAACCTTCGCGGAGTTGCTGCCAACAAAATAAACCCCAATAAGTTTTACGCCATTACCTTATCGCCTCAAAAATTATTTACCAGTGCAGATGGCGGCAATACTTTTGACGAGCAGGATATTAGTCTTGAGGGCGAAACAGCCGGGGCAGCGCAACGTGGAGCGCGTGGTGACATACGTGGAGGTATGGATCGGATTTATACTACACCGGGTATTGAAAATGACTTGTGGATAGCAGCATTCGACGGCCTTTATCACAAATCAAGTAAAGATAACGGGTTTGTGAAAATTGCGCACGTACAGGAGTTGCATGCCTTTGGTTTTGGTAAAGCAGCGCCGGGCGCAAACTTTCCCGCGCTTTATTTAGTGGGCAATGTGAATAACCAGAGAGGGATTTACCGTTCAACAGATGAAGGCAAAACATGGGTACACATAAACGACGCCGCACACCAGTGGGGTTTGGTATTGCAAATAACCGGCGACCCCAAACAGTACGGGCGTGTTTACGTTGGGACACACGGAAGAGGTGTTTTTTATGGTGACCCGGTAAAATAAGATAACAGACATTAAAATATTAAAAACGATAATAAGAATGAAAATAATAGCTGTGTGGTTTGCATTTATATTGCTGACAGTTGGGAATTCCTTTGGCCAGATACCGAAGATTATTGAAAAAAATGGCAGGCACGCGTTGCTTGTGGACGGAAAGCCTTTCCTGATGCTTGGCGGACAAGCCCATAACTCAAGCGGCTGGCCGGGAATGATGCCACAAGTATGGCAAGCCGTTGAAGCCATGCACATGAATACCCTCGAAGTACCTGTATACTGGGAGCAGATAGAGGCACAGCCGGGTCATTTTGATTTTTCGATGATCAATACATTGCTTGTCCAGGCGAGGGTGCATAAAGTACATTTAGTGCTGCTGTGGTTTGCCACCTGGAAAAATGGCAGTAACCATTATATGCCCGAATGGATGAAGCGTGATGCAGCTAAATATCCAAATATAACAGGGAAGAATGGACAGCCGGTTGATTCCCCTTCGCCAATGGTAAAGGCTACTCTCGAAGCTGATATTAAAGCTTTTACAGCGGTGATGCAGTATTTAAAAGGTGCAGACGCCCAGCACACCGTAATCATGGTGCAAGTTGAAAATGAAAGCGGCGCATGGGGAAGCGTACGTGATTATTCAGCGTCTGCTCAAAAATTATTTGAGGGAAATGTCCCACTCGAATTGTTAAATCCCGGTGTACTTAAATCCCTGAATGTACCTGTCGTTACCGGCGGAACCTGGCAACAAGTATTTGGCGATAGGGCTGATGAATATTTTCAGGCATGGTATGTCGCCCGGTTTATCGGGCAGGTTGCGGCTGCCGGCAAAGCGGTTTACCCACTGCCGCTGTACGTTAATGCAGCCCTGCGTGACCCGCTCACTAACCCTATGGCAACAAACTATGAAAGCGGTGGCCCAACAGATAATGTGATCCCAATATGGAAAGTTGCAGCACCGGCTATAGACCTGGTGGCGCCGGATATTTACCTTCCGGGCAGTGAACGAGTCTTGAAGGTGATAGACCTGTATGACCGCCATGATAACGCTCTTTTTGTGCCTGAAGCCGCTTTAATCCCTGATAACGCAAAATACCTGTACGAAGTTATTGCCCGCGGCGGCATTGGCTTTTCGCCGTTTGGAATAGATGATAATGGCGCGGGGGCTACAAAAGCTGAAATTGCGGAAAAACTTGCGCCTTTCGCACAGGAATATGAAATGGCTGCCCCTATGATGCGGGAATTGGCTGAATGGGGCTTTGAAGGAAAAATAAAGGCCGTTGTTGAACATGATGATCATGCAGAACAAACCATCGATCTTGGTGCATGGCAAGCTGTTATTTCGTTCGGAACCGGTAGGGGAGGAGAAGCTGCCCGGCCTAACGCCCAGCCAACCGGCAAATTAATGATCGTGAAATTGGATGATAATAAGTTTATTATAACAGGTACACACTGCCATGTCACTTTTCGCCCGGTTGGAAAAAATTTAGGTAAGGCCTGGGAATACCTGAAGGTAGAAGAAGGTAGATATGAAAACGGCTCATTCAAATTGCTCCGCATACTTAATGGCGATGAAACCGATTGGGGTGGCCCGCGCTTTGGCGCGGCAACAACTGTATTGCAAGCCACGCTGATTACGCGTTGAGTTATCTTAATTCGAATACATTATCGTATACAAATAAAGAGCTAAAAGACGCCATACTTTAAATTGTTGTAGTTGTTTCTGGCAGGCGAAAAAAAGATATATAAACAAAAAAGGCGCATTTTCATGTGCCTTTTGACTTTAACCAGATGATTTTTGTCATCTCCGTTGATGACTTCTGTGATCCTGCTGGGACTCGAACCCAGGACCCCAACATTAAAAGTGTTATGCTCTACCAGCTGAGCTACAGAATCGTGCTGTAAACCCTTCCGTTTAAAGTGGTGCAAATATAGGACTATTCAACTTGGCATGCAAGGCTTATTTTAATTTATTTTCAGGCGGTATTAAGATCTTCATAGCCAATGTGCTACAGGTGTAAAATGCCTATTTTACCGCCATTGCCGGCCAATAAAACAAGTTTTCCGTGCTTTGCCTTGCGGCATACGTTAAAACTGGTACCGTCGATTTTTGCCCATGCTTTGCCATCATCGGTAGTGATGTTGCTGCCTGGGGTGCCCGTGGAGAGGAAAGTATTACCAAAAATATATTCAACGCACGACTGAAAACCCAATGGCCCTGTTTTGATAGGTGCGTACATTAATGTCGCGTCCAGCCTTGGTAAAGCAACGGCAGCAACCGAATCAGTTTTTTTATCGTTGGCATAGTCACCACCAACAAACAAGAGCCGACCCCTTCCCATTGCGAAAGAAAATGCCCCCTGGCTGGATTTGTGATGCATTATCGGCAACGGATCATATTGCCACGAACCAATTGTGATATTAAAATAAATGAACCTTGCGTTAATGCCTCCTGACGATATGGCTACGGCTCCTTTTACTATTCTTAAACATGTTCCGCTTGCTGCAAAAGCGGCCTCGCCAGGCAAAGCATCCGGGGGATTTTTATAAGGACCCCAGGTCTCCCCGCCGTCCTTAGTTTCCATCAAAACAAATTTCCCTTTAATAGGATCGCCCAATACCACTCCATGTTTCGGACTATCAAAATCCACTGCATCAAAGAAGTAAGAGGTATCGGCATTGCGATATTTTTCATGCCAGCTTGCGCCGCCGTCAATTGTTTTCAGTATTAAGGCAGGCGTACCCGAACTCATGATCACAGCCTCTTTGTCCGAAAAAGCTTCAATATCCCTGAAATCGGCTTTTTCAAATCCTTTTACCTGTTGCCAATCCCAATTTTTGCCGCCGTTGCGGGTAATGGCTATATAGCCTTTGCTGCCGCTGATCCATGCAACGTTATCGTCAACAACCGATAAGCCGCGTATGCTGGTAGGCTTGCCTTGTTGTAGTATAGCGATGGTTTGTGCTTTTAAATAATATGCGGATAAAGAGATGCACAAAAAAAGAAACGCTTTTTTTAGGATTGAATACTTCATTTTAATCTTGTCCAAACCTCTGTACGCCCAAATAAGGATATACCTACATAGCCGCGTATTTTTAATGTATTACCTTCAATTGTCATTTTACAACTATACGTTTTGCCCGACTTCGGATCGTAAATAGTGCCGTCTTCATAAACATCATCGCCATCAAAAGTGAAATCTTTAAGTAGTTCAAGCCCAAGGTCGGGTCGCGACCGTAAGGCAACATCAGGATTATTCTTATCGGTTTTTGGCTTGCCGGTTTCGTCGTTCGGGACTTTTATCCAGTCGAGCTTACCATAATATTTATTTCCTTTTTTATAGATCAGGATATGGTCCTGGCCGCTGGGGTTAACCCAGGTTCCGAGTATTGCATCGGCTTTTTGAGCTGATACTGAAATGCAAAAGCTTATTGCCATGAGCAATGTGATACTTGTTTTTCTCAACATGATGGTTTCAATTGGTTTCCGAATTTACCTTTTATATCGATTTTTGCAAAGTACTTGTTATTTTAAATTTATTAAACGGCATTTTGAACGAAACGATTATATTTGCAGGCTTTTAGATTTGAGAAACAAGATAATTCGTTGTTTTTATCTCAAATTTAGCACATGCCCGGATGGCGAAATTGGTAAACGTTGCGGTCTCAGAAGCCGTTGAGAATTGTCTCTTGAGAGTTCGAGTCTCTCTTCGGGCACATCCTTTCTAAGTCGAAAGTCTTAAGCCGAAAGTAAAAAGTCATATATTAACGACTTGGAACTTTCGACTTAAGACTTCAAAAGCCCAGGTGGCGAAATTGGTAGACGCACCATCTTGAGGGGGTGGCATTCGTAAGGATGTGGCGGTTCGAATCCGCTCCTGGGCACGTAATCTCTTCTTAAATCTCCTGTATTTTAAGCTGCGGCTTTATACTCATTCTGGTAATACCATTCCAAAATTGAAACGCCATCTGCCCAGGTTAATTCGCCATTTGATGCTACTTGTGCAATAAAAATGGACAGGTTATGCAGGAAGGCACTTTTAACGTCGCCATCAAGGCCTTGCAAAACGTTTACCGCGCAGGCGGTAATTTGCTGTGGATCGGTTAGGCTGCCGCAGCTATCGGCCAGTTTAAGTTCGGTTAATACTGTTGGTAGTTTGGCCCGGAGCCAGTCTTTTATCTCGTCGGCAATATCTCCGGGTATAATTGCTGTCAGGACATCAGCTTCGGGCGAATCCACAAAAGCCTTAATATTCTCTGTTACTAAAACGCCAATATGTATGGCGGTTTTCATCTCGTCGGGGATTTCTTCGAAAAGAGTTTTAACATCGGCCCATATTTTGGCGATAAAGGTTTTTAAGCTCATAATTTTATGTTTTTTTTTGATTTAAATAATTGTTTTTTGATCCCAATAGCTATCGGGACGCCGATTTTAATTGTGTTTAAGGCTTGTTGGCGCTTAGTAAAACCGGCGATGTAGTTTTAGTTGGCTGGCTGTCCGCGGGCGATAGATTTTCGATGCCTGGGTGTTTAATTTCATCCACTTCTTTTTGCAGCAGCGAAACCTGGTCTTCAAGCACTTTTATGCGGATGTTATTTATTTTGGCTTCTGTTTGCTGCGATGCCCGTATCTCCTGTATATCGCTTTTGAGGCCGAAATAGGTTGTCATAACCGAGGCTACTATGCAATGGGCAGCGCCTCCGTTACCCTTAGTTTTTTTATTTCGTTACAAAATTCTTCGGCGTCATATTCATTATATTGTTTGCCTGTGACCCTGCAAAAAAAGTAATGGGCAAGCACCTGGCAGCAGGCTTTTAACGAAGGGCTGAAATTAGATTCCCAATCATCCTTGCCGTATTGATTTATATGCTCGTTTATTTCTTCAGCAATAATATCCCTGGCAGCCATAAATGCTCCAGCTGGTTCGACAGAAAGGTTGTTTGTGACATTCACTTCAATAGAGCCTTTACCTAATGAAAATGTTATTTTTTTGGGGATTGAATCACTATTATACAGATGTTTTATCTGGTGTGATAATGACAATACAGCGTCGCCAAATACCTGGAAGCGAGATATGTCACTTACATTTTTCAATTGATCAATTGAAATTCCTGATAGGATACTGATAGCGCCAATATCATTTAACATAGGGTTTTCCTGTATCTCTATCATTTGCCCAAGGGTAATTTCATTTAGTTGCGAAGGTATTTTTATCCTTAATTTACCTTTCGTTGTTTTAAGTGTTTCTTCTATCATGATTTCAATTTCGGAATTCGGATGTTCGTCCCGATAGCTATCGGGATCGGATTTATTTTTTATTGAGCTTTAAATTTTTTTGCTGAATTATTTAAGTAAATGCACTGTTGCAAAATCATACGGCTGGAGGTTGGTTTTGGGCAATAGGCTTTTTGCTTTGCTTAATTTGTTGATCTTTAACTTGTTTAACGCCACATAACGTAATGGGTCTATCAAGTGGTTGCATGAATCTACGGGCTCATTCAATGTTTTGCCGCCCTGATCCGTTTTCCATTTATAACGGCCTAATTCAGTGAGTAGGTTAATACTTCTCCGGGTGACATTAAGGTTAAAACGCTTTAATATATCGATTGAATTTTTAATACTATCGGCGCCTTTCTTTGCGCCGGTGATATACCACCCAAGCCGCTTTAACTCTTCGATAGATTTTGGCTCAGCACTGTCGGCGACAATTTCAGTGCTTTTGCTGATGTTTGCCGCCGTTAATTTGAGCGATATATCCGGGTTGGTCAAACCTTTTTCATAAAGCACCTCGTCTATCCAAAGTTCGCCGTTTTGCTTATACACTAATATGCAGCCGGTTTCGTCATTCGAGAATCCAAAGTCAAGTCCGGCAGCTATTGGCTTAGCGTCTTCTGGTATTTTTTCGCAGATATGCCAGTTGCTCAGCACCAGGCCTGTTATTTTGCCGGTGAGGCCGCGTGCATATACCCGCCAAAGTTCAACATCAACATCCCGCAGGTCTTCTATCTTATCCCTTGTTTGCTTGGATAAATAAGGGTTATGACGGTGGTCTGAAATGATCAGCTGTGCGCCAGACCGTCCTATCAGCTTATCGTGGGCCCAAAATGCACTATTCGGATTATAATCAATAAATATTTTCTTGCGTGTACGCAATGCAAGTTCTGAGTAAATACTCCAATCAATACCGTTTGCCTCGTTTATAAATAAATAGTCCCGCTTACCGGATTTCGCATCCTGAGAATTTTCATAACTTTTGAATTCAATTACGCTGCCATTGTGAAATTCAAATACCCGGTCAGTACTTTTATAACTTTTCACCATTGCCTGTAATGCTGGCGATGATGAATAAATGTTTAAGGCATCACGCAGTGCGCCCGCTTTAAGGTTGGGTATATCCTGCCCCACAACCGTAACTACCTGTTTTTCGGTTTCGCAAGCCATGCAAAATAACGCCTGTTCAATTGCATAAGTCTTGCCGGAACTCGTGCCTCCCTGGTTAATTACAATATGGGCGTCGCTCATATAATTTTCCTTCAATAAAATAGAACCTTCAAGGCCTGTGTAGTTAGCAGTCGAGCTTTCTGTATTGTGCATTTGATTTTTTTCAATAATCTATAGGTCGTCACACAAAAAAATACTTTTATAAATGACAAAACAAATGGTACATTTAACCTGATAAAGGTTGTAGCCATGAAATATAAGTACTTGCTGCTTAGTGTTGTTCTTTTAATTTGTTTAAACGCTTGTAAAAAAGATTCAAAGACCCCTGCTCCAACTGTGACTATTGCGGCAAAATGGTTTATTACCGAACAGAGCTCCGAATTATATTTTAATGGTGAAGAAATATCTTCGTTCGTCGATACGACCTTCACCTCGGTTGATTTTGTAGAATACTACAGTGACGGCACAGGCTATTTTTCAAGGAGTTCATCGACAGGACCCAGCCTGACGGAATTTACTTATACGCTTAAAGGATCAGCTTTAACGCAATATATCAGTAACGTAAACACTGGTACACCCGAAACTGTGACTGACCTCACGGTAAATAGTTTATCTATTCATGCAGTATCTCAAATTGCTGACCCTAATAATCCAAGTCAGAATGATACGGAGATAGACGATTACACTTATAAAAGATGATGTTGCTATAGAATCACTTCTTTCTCACTATTCACAGGTTTTGGCCCTGTTTCCATGATCTCAATTTTTAAAGTTGTAAAAACAGGGGCGTCGTCTGCTTTGCTTTCGGTCTTATCGTTCCATCCCATGTTTTTAAGTGCAAATATTGCTCCTGTGGGCGATTGGTAGTGCAATTTTTTTTCATATGCTGCCTCAATACGTAAACGACCACGTTTCAGAATGTGCGCAAACTCACCGTTATCTTCATAATCCTCAAATTCCGGCAGGCTATTAAAACCGAGGAATAAAGCCAGTCCTGTAAAGGTTGCAGGTTCTGGTTCCCGGTCCCATATTTTTTGTTGAGGTCCAGGTTCGTCTTTTGGGTTTTTTGTGGGCTTTTCTTCCAGGTGAAATTCCCCCTCGGCATAATCAAAGTAAGCGTTTATTCGTTTTGAAAGATATTCGGCATTGGAAAAAGAAGGTACGGGCATCTGGGTTATGAATGAAATGCTAATTGGCATAGTACAAATGTAAAGTTACAAAATGTTATTTGAAAATGCAAATAATTTTAGTAAAAGTATTTGTCAGTTAATTTGCATTATGCTGCGGAAAAACTGTAAACGGTCATAAATTTTTAAGAGTATAATTCAATTTGACCAGTGAAATGCCCATGATTTTATAAAAGAGGTTAAAAAATGTTAAAATGTTAATTAAAATACATATAAAGACAACCAATGCCCACTTATATTCGTTAATAGTTTATAGATTTAGGTAATAATTTAAAATATGCGCAACAGAAGGTTTACCAGCCTGCTAATTTTCTTTGCAATATCTTTACTGGCAGCTATAACATCGTGCCAGAAGGATCCTGCTGTGAAGGAACCTGATGCGTCAAAAACAAACATTACAGCCGATAGCTCAACATTTTCCTCATCGGGTAATTTCCTGGCAGCATCCGGAACGTTAAAAATTAAATATAACGACTCGACTTATACCTTTGATGCTGCGAA
>Ga0206884_1041_pt1 | contig 35612 bp, 25 predicted proteins | sample Alteio_BWOrgCont_FD_152914 | JGI IMG/M metagenome (GOLD analysis project Ga0206884, IMG submission 152914) | Enriched cells from forest soil in Barre Woods Harvard Forest LTER site, Petersham, Massachusetts, United States -... | ecosystem: Environmental > Terrestrial > Soil > Temperate forest > O...
GTTGCAGGTAAAGCGTCAATTTGCTTCTTAACATCTGCCGCCTTTGCCTTATTGTCGGCTGCATTTGCAGGGTCATATTTGCCCCTGTAATAGTTCCATAAATTAGTAAGCGCATTAACTGATTTTGGATCCAGTGAAACTGCTTTTTGTATATAAGGTAATGCCAGGTCAAATTGTGCATCGGCCTTAGTTCTTAAAGCAACATAATCTTTTTGCGAAGCATTTGATGGCAAATTTGCCGCTAAATTGAAATTATCAATCGCTGGTTTCATCAAAGCGTATCCCAGGTTAAAGTTTGCATCAAAATAATCAGGGTCAATTGCAACTGCTTTTTTATAACTATCGGCTGCCTTTGCATAGTTATCAAGCCCGGTTTGGTTTAAAGCGGCTTTAGCAGCTGCATCTTTTGTTTTTGTAGCTTTATCCAATGCACCGTCGCCTATGCGCGAATAAGTAAGCCCCTGGAAATAATAAAGCGTTTTATTTTTAGGGTCATTGGTAATTGCAGATTGGATATCCCCCAAAATCTCATTTCCTTTGCCGGCCTGTAATGATATCCTGATATCCTGTTCACGCAATTGTGCATTTGAAGGATATTTGGCTACGCCTGCACTTACTATTTTTATAGCGTTGGCGGTATCTTTATTAACCATATACAAAGTAGCCAGGTAGTTATATATTTTTGCATTGCCCGAATATTTTGTGGTTAACAGTGTATTATAATTTGTAATGGCATACTGATAATATTTCGGATCGGTACTGCCGGCGTTTGAAGCAGCCAGGGCGCTATAGTATATAGCAGTAGTATCATCAGGCAAAGCTTCGCGGTAAGCATCAAAAGCTTTATAAGCAAGGTCGTATTTCCCTGCCTGGTATTCCTTTACCCCTAATGATGAGTTATATTGCGCAACACTAATATTAGCAGCATCTATCAGTTTTTTGTTCTCACCTTTCGTATCCAGTTCTTTGGCTTTTTTTAAGGCATCTTCAGCAGTTGCCAGCAACGGCGCCGACGTAGCCGGTACGGTGTCACGCACTGCAAGCGCACCATATATTGCTGCTTTTAAAGCAAAAGTTTGTGGTAACGCCGAAGTTTTTTCATTAGCCGCGGCCTTATCTATTGCAGTTTTAGCATCGTTAATATCTGTTGCGGACTTAGCCATTAAGGCCGGTGATAATTTTGTAGCTGCCGAGCTGCTTTCAACATTATAATTATCATAGCCTTCCTGCGCGTCTTTTAGCGCCCCTTTTTGTGCATAGGCTGTCACCGAAATTAAGCCTAACAGGCCTGCCATCAAAAGTTTGATTTTCATAACTTATTATTGATTGGTTAATTGTTTTAGTTTGTTATTTATCCTGTTTTCCTGATTTTTATTTCCTGTTTGTGCATATACCAATTGCAGTACATGCAGGCAATTAGCGTCATTAGGGGTTATTTCATTTGCTTTTTCAAGCCATTGTGCCGCCCTGGCTGCATTTTGATCGCTGCTCCCCCCCTTTTGGCTTTGTTTAAAATACAGCAAACCAAGGTTAAATATTGGCTCGTAAGCCGAACTATTTAACTCTATGGCGTGTAAATAAAGCGATTCAGCCTTATCATATTGGTTCAAATGATCGTAACAATTGGCGGCAACAAACGCAATATCGGCGTTATTTGTATTTATTTCAAGCAAAGCCGGTAATAAATTTGCTAATGACCTGTAATCCTTCCTGTTATTGTAAATATTTGCCTCGTCCAACAGTAAAGATCTGTCGCCCGGTAATACTTTACGGCCCTTTTTAACTATCTCAAGCGCTGTAACGGTATCACCAAACGTTTTATAAATATTTGATGCAGCTTCTACATATTCAGCCCTCGTACTGTCACCAATTAAACCTGAATAATATTTTGCCGCGACATTTAAATTTCCGAGCTTATTATTCGAATAGGCAATATATGCATCCAGTTGCTTAAACGAAGGTGCATATTTTTTTGCTTTTTCAAATAATTGTAAGGCATTAATAAAATCCGAATTATTGATAAACCCGAAAGCCTTACGGATATACACGTTGGCCAAACAGTTTTTGACATAGTCCATATCAACATCAAACCTGTAAATTTTTCGGTTCTCATTAAGCTTATCAACTATTTCTGCCGTTTGCGCAAGGAATGCTACAGGTTCCTTTAGTTTATTTAATGAGTCGATGTACAAAATGCTTGCATAAACTACTGCACGGTAAACATTTCTTTCAACATCCAGTGGGTCTGGGGATACTTTTATTAAGCTATCAACCGTATTTTTTGCGTCGCTTAAATACTTAAGGTCTTTCTTTTGCTTATAAAAAGCAAGGTTGTTCACCACCGTTTTAAGCGCTTCTGTTTGGCAGAAGGCTGCCGACGTGGTGAACAATACTATTAAAACCGATAATAAAATTTTACGGCCCTGCATATGTTATCTATTCGGTTATATCGCCTGTTGGTTCTTCAGTATCGGCCGCACCTTCGTCGGTTGGGCCTGAACCTGTGTTTTCAGCATTTTCGTCAATTTCTTTCTCTTCATCTTCGTCATGCTCAATTTTTGCTACTGAAGCGATCTCGTCATCACCTTTCAACGTAATCAGCCTCACACCCTGGGTAGCCCTGCCCATTGTTCTCAATTCACTTATGGCTATCCTGATGATAATGCCCGATTTATTGATGATCATCAGATCTTCTTTATCAGTAACACCTTTTATGGCAACAAGTTTTCCTGTTTTATCGGTAATGTTTAATGTTTTAACACCTTTGCCACCACGGTTTGTCACCCTGTAGTCGTCAATGTCGGTACGTTTACCATAACCTTTTTCAGATACCACCAAAACGGTTGTTTCAGGATTGTCGATACTTATCATGCCAACAACTTCATCATCAGCGTTTTCAAGCGATATACCACGTACGCCGGTTGCCGTACGGCCCATAGGCCTGACAGTCGATTCGTTAAAACGTATGGCACGGCCTGATTTTAATGCCATCACTATTTCGCTGGTGCCGCTTGTTAAGTTTGCTTCTAATAACGAATCGCCTTCGTTAATATTTATAGCATTTATTCCATTTGCACGCGGACGTGAATAGGCCTCGAGCGAGGTTTTTTTGATGGTACCTTTACGGGTACACATAATTATAAAGTTATTCTCGAGGTATTCTTTGTCTTTCAAACTAATTAGCTTGATATACGCCTTGATGTTTTCTTCTTTCGGGATGTTGATAATATTCTGGATAGCACGGCCTTTTGATGTACGTGTGCCTTCCGGAATTTCGAATACCCTCAACCAGAAACATTGCCCTGATTCGGTGAAGAACAGCATATAATTATGGTTGGATGCGATCAGCAAATGCTCGATAAAATCGGCATCGCGGCTATTGCTGCCAATAGAGCCCTTGCCACCCCTGCCCTGCCTGCGATATTCAGTCAACGGCGTACGTTTAATGTAGCCTTCGCGCGAAATGGTAATTACAACATCCTCATCCTCAATAAAGTCTTCGGTGTTCATTTCAGCAGATGAATGCACCATTTCGGTTTTGCGCTCATCGCCATATTTATCCCTTATCTCGGTGAGTTCATCTTTTATGATCTGCATCCTTAAGCCTTCATCAGCCAAAATAGAGTTCAAATAGTCGATAAGTTTCATCAGGCCTTCGTACTCATCTTTAATTTTATCACGCTCAAGTCCGGTTAACCTCCTTAAGGTCATATCCAGGATAGCGCGGGCCTGTATATCGGTTAAACCAAACTGGGTAATTAAACCTTCCCTTGCATCGTCAGGTGTATTTGATGCACGTATCAGCCTGATTACTTCGTCCAGGTGATCTAAAGCGATCAGCAAGCCTTCTAATATATGTGCACGCTTTTGCGCTTCCGACAGTTCAAATTTTGTACGGCGGATAACAACCTCATGCCTATGCTCCACAAAATGGTGGATCAGGTCTTTAAGGTTAAGCAGCATAGGCCTGCCGTGTACCAGCGCAATATTGTTTATACTGAACGATGTCTGTAGTGCTGTGTATTTAAACAGGTTATTAAGTACGATAGCTGCATTTGCATCACGTTTTATTTCATAAACAACGCGGATACCTTCCCTGTTCGATTCGTCACGGATGGCAGAAATACCTTCCAGTTTCTTATCGTTCACCAGTTCCGCAGTACGCTCAATCATCAGCGCTTTGTTTATCTGGTAAGGCACTTCAGTTACGATGATCCTTTCACGGTCGTTATTATAAACTTCTATTTCCGCTCTTGAGCGTATTACTATCCTGCCCCTTCCTGTTTCAAATGCCTCTTTTGCGCCTTCGTAGCCATAAATAATACCACCTGTAGGGAAATCCGGGCCTTTGATATATTTCATCAGCTCGGTAACCTCTATCTGCCGGTTATCAATCAATGCTAAAGTGGCGTTAATAACCTCGGTTAAGTTATGTGGCGCCATATTGGTGGCCATACCTACAGCTATACCCGATGCACCGTTTACCAATAAATTGGGGAACTTGGCTGGTAAAACAGTTGGCTCTTCTAACGAATCATCAAAGTTGAGCTGGAAATCAATAGTATCTTTATTAATATCGGCCAGCATCTCCTCAGCTATCTTTTCAAGCCTTGCTTCTGTGTACCGCATTGCCGCTGGTTCATCACCATCGATAGATCCGTAGTTTCCCTGTCCTTCAACCATCGGGTAACGTAAGCTCCACTCCTGGGCCATACGCACCATGGCATCGTAAACTGATTTATCACCATGCGGGTGGTACTTACCCAGTACTTCACCCACAATACGGGCTGATTTTTTATAGGGCTTGTTATTGGCCAAACCCAAGTCGAGCATGCCGTACAGCACACGCCTGTGTACAGGCTTTAAACCGTCGCGCACATCGGGTAATGCCCTGGATACGATAACTGACATTGAATAATCAATGTAGGCTGACCGCATTTCTTCATCAATATTTATCGAAACTATTCTGTCTTCTGGTGGTATATTTCCGTTTCCTGTTTCTTCGGCCATTTTTTATTTCTATGTATTATCTTCTCTATAATTGTCTGCCTAAAATTGTCTTTTAAACGACCTGCGAAGGTAAGAAAATTTATGGTTTCGCCGCACCGTTTTTAGTAACAATTACGGGGTTATTAACATATGTCGGCAATCACTACAATGGCGATTATGGCCATAGCTAAACCTGCTTTATTTAACAGGCTTAACTTTTCTTTAAAAATAATAATGCCCACTAAAGCCCCCGCAACTATTACCCCAATGTTCATCGCCGAAAAGACTGTGGATGGCTGGTTTGCCAATGCCTTATGCGCTTTTAAGTAAAACAGGATATTACCAAAGTTGGCTATCCCCAATACCCAACCTATAAAAATGTGCGGCCACGAGAACCGCATTTTCCCGGTAAAAACCTGATATAGTAAACCAATAAGGGAAAATATAAAGGCCAGTACAAAAACGATGAAAAGTGATGTACTATATGGTATAGCTTTAAGAGCGGCTATCTGTTTAAACAATACATCTATCACTCCCATCCCAACAAAAACTATCAATAAATAAACCAGGCTGTTTGTTGCCATTGGCTTGCTTTCGCCTTTTTTATGCCAGGGGATTGTGCAAATAATGGCTATAAAGGCCAAAACTATCCCTATTGATTTTACGAGGGTTAATTTATCCTGAAACAACAAAAATGAGGCTATGATAGGGATGAATAAAGATAGCCGCTGCGCAATATCTGTTCGTACAATGCCTGATAGCCGCACCGATATACCTAATATTACAAAAAGAGCGGGCAGTAGTAAGGCCAACACGCTATAAGTAACAACCGGCGCACTGCTGAGGTGATGCAAATCAGGCTTTAAAAATATCCAGGTAAGTATTATAGCAATAGAATAATTCCAGGTAACGGCCTGGTAAATATCGATATGATAACGCCTGGCAAGTTTTAACATCACCGAGACGGCCACACTAAAGCAAATGCTAAGGACGATGTAGATCATTTTTTTGTTGATTAGGTTGATTACGTGAGTAGTTGATTATTTTATCGGCTAAAATGGGGATTAAACCCTAATCAACCTATTCTAACTAAATCAACCATTCATCAGTATTAATAATTTATCATTGGCTATTGAATCTTCACTTGCTGCCTCGCCTCTTATTGATGGCGCTTTTATGCCTTTTTCTAAAACCTTTGGGCCGATAAATATGCGGGCTTCGTCCCATAAATTGGCTTCAATAAAACTATTTAAGGTATGCGCACCGCCTTCGATAATTACTGATTGAATATCCTGCAAGTATAATTGGTACAGGATATATTGCGGCACATACCTGTCGAAATCTTCGAGGGCAATATATTTATTGTTGCCTTCAACATCAGTTTTTACTTCATTGAAAATAAATGTTTCGACGGATTGGTCAAATAAGTACAAGCTTTTATCTAACTCAAGTTTTCTATCTATAACTATACGTTTTGGTGATTTCCCCTGCCCATAACGCACGTTTAATTGCGGGTTATCAATGGATGCTGTTTTTTTTCCGACTAAAACAGCGTCTTCTTCACCACGCCATTGGTGTACCAGCCTACGGGATTCCAACCCGGTTATCCAGTGCTGGCTGTTATCATCCGGCGCAAAAAAACCATCGGCTGTTTGGGCCCATTTTAATATGATATAAGGCCTGTGTTTTTGTACCCTGGTAAAAAAACGGCGGTTTAACCCTTGACATTCTTTTTCTAAAACCCCGATGGTCACTTCTACTCCTGCGTCCATTAGTTTTTCAATACCCTTGCCATTTACAGCTTCAAAAGGGTCGCGGCAGCCAACAACCACCCTTGGGATTTTATGTTTAATAATCAGATCGGCGCAGGGCGGCGTTTTGCCATAATGAGCGCACGGCTCCAAAGAAACATATAATACTGATTGATCCAATAAGTCGGCTGCATCGCTAAAATTGCTGAATACCTGGTTTATGGCGTTTACTTCGGCATGTGCCTCACCATATTTATGGTGGTACCCCTCGCCTATTATAATGGTATCCATAACAATAACTGCCCCTACCATTGGGTTCGGACTCACTGTTCCCATACCCAATGCGGCAAGGTCAAGACAGCGCTGCATATATATTTCATGTTCCACCATGCTGCAAAAGTAGCTTTTATGTTACTTTGTTGCATGGAAACTATAAAGGATGTTTTTACAACCTACCGGCAAGGGCTTAATAAGCTGTATGAAGCAAATGAAACGGAAGCTATTACCCTTTTGTCTATCAGCGAAATATCCAATTTATCCAAAGCAAAAATCAAAGCGTTTCCTGAAACAGAGCTAACCAAACAACAATCTGAAAGGCTATCAGGAATTTTAAATCAGTTACAAACCGGCAAACCCATCCAGTATATTTTGGGTAAAACAGAATTTTACGGTTTACCATTTAATGTTAATCCATCAGTACTTATACCCCGCCCGGAAACTGAGGAATTGGTTGAATGGGTGATTTCTACAGTTGGCAGTGAACAGTTTGCAGTTGGCAGTGGGCAGATAGTAGGACGCAGTATTTTGGATATCGGTACTGGGAGTGGTTGTATTGCTATTAGCCTGAAAAAGAATTTGCCCAACTTCAATGTATCTGCAATGGACATATCAACCGATGCTTTAAAAACTGCTAAAGAAAACGCTGATTTAAACCAGGTTGTTGTAGATTTTATTGAAGCGGATATACTGAATTATAAATCCGACCCCGATAGCTATCGGGGCGTAAATCGTAAATCCGAAATCATCATAAGTAATCCCCCATACGTTACCCTGCACGATAAAACCCAGATGCATATCAATGTAAACGATTTTGAACCGCATACCGCCCTTTTTGTTCCGGAGGATGACCCGTTAATATTTTATAAGGCTATTGCTGATTTTGCTACCGCCAATTTGATGGAAAATGGGTTATTGTTTTTCGAGATAAACGAAAGTTATGGTAACGACGTTGTTAAGTTACTTGAAGATAAAGGCTTTAAAAACATAGAGTTAAGAAAAGATATGAGCGGCAGGGATAGGATGGTGAAATGTCTGAACCGTTGATTTAGCTGATTTTTATGATGTTTATGATTTTCTGTCCAATTCATCAGCGGAGTCAATAAAATCAGCTGAATCAGCGGTCTAACTACGGGGGTGATATTGAATAATCGTCCCTTTCAAATACTCCCTGTCCAAATGCGTGTAAATCTCTGTTGTTGTAATACTTTCATGCCCGAGCATTTCCTGCACGGCACGCAAGTCGGCGCCGCCTTCAACAAGGTGTGTGGCAAATGAGTGGCGGAAAGTATGTGGACTGATGGTTTTATTTATCCCGGTAAGCTCAGCCAACTGTTTAATAACCATAAAGATATAAACGCGGCTTAGCCTCGCCCCTCTCCTGTTTAAAAACACCATATCTTCCTCGCCTTTTTTTATGGGGATATGCACCCTGATATTATCTATCCATATTTTTAAAGCTTTAACTGCAGAACCGCCGATAGGTACCAAACGCTCTTTACTGCCTTTGCCAACCACTTTTATAAATTCAATATCGAGGTACAAGTTTGATAACTTAAGCTCCGTTAGCTCTGATACCCTCAAGCCGCAACCATAAAGCACTTCAAGTATCGCTTTATTGCGGCCGCCCTCCGGCTTCGACACATCGATGGCATCGATCAGTTTATTTATATCGTTAATGCTTAAAGTATCCGGCAATTTTCGTTGAATTTTGGGCGATTCAAGCAATTCCGAGGGGTCGCTCTTTATCATATCCTCCATTAAAAGGTATTTATAAAAAGATTTTACGCCCGATAATATCCTTGCTTGCGTTGAGGGGATCATGCCTAATTCATTTATCCACACGATAAACGCCCTCAAATGGGTTAAAGTAATGTATTCAGGATTTATTTTATTCGATTGGCTGTCAGCAAATTGATATAGCTTCTCTATATCCCTGCTGTACGCTTCAATAGAGTTTTCAGAAAGCGACCTTTCTAATTTCAAATAAGCCTGGAAACCTTTTATTGCCGAACGCCAATCCAAATTGATTTTTTTTAATGTTTTTCTTTAAGTTTGAAGTGATGAAGATACAAATTATAAACGGCCCTAATTTAAACCTGCTTGGCGTTCGTGAAAAATCGATATACGGCAATACAGATTTCGCATCATACCTGGAAGAACTTCGTAAACGTTATTCAACTTTGGTTATCGACTATTACCAGAGTAATGTTGAAGGCGAAATTATAAATAAAATACACGAGGTTGGCTTTAGCTATGATGGTATTGTATTAAATGCGGGCGCTTATACCCATACTTCCATAGCTATTGCCGATGCTATTGCGGCCGTCACAACGCCTGTTATTGAGGTACATATATCAAATGTTTATAAACGCGAAGAATTCAGGCATAGCTCCATGCTGGCTGCAAGCTGCAAAGGCGTAATTGCCGGTTTTGGCATGGATTCTTACCGTTTAGCTATCGAAAGTCTCTTAATTAAATAAATACGATGCGCAGAATAATTAAACTGATCCCACTAATCATACTATTGGTTGCACTTTTTTCATCTTTTGATGGCTTTGCCCAGTCAAAGAACAAAAAAGAGTTAACGAAAAAAAGAGAAGCTGAAAGAAAAGCGGTGCATTTACGCGACTCCCTGATGCGGTCGCTAAGTAAATCTGATACTTCGATAAACAGCCTGCTGCAAAGGATAGAACAATATACCACTACTTTTAACCAGATCAGCAACAGCCTGGCAGATGGGTTGGATACTGCCGATGTAAGTCAGCAACTGCCGCCGGTTGTTAAAAGGATAGATAAAATTGGCATTGTTTTTAAAACGCATAAATCAAGTACGCTGCGTTATTTGTTTGTATTGCGGGACAATTTGAACCGTATACAGAACGAGTTGGATGCATGGCAAACTGACCTGCAGGATGTTGACACCAAATTGGTGCAAAACCAAACCGACCTGCTCAAATTTTTCCGGGACACCATATTAAAAAAAGCCCCGTCAGACAGCGTCGTTAGAAAAACATATCTTGCCCAGTTAAAAGTTGTGAAAGGGATATGGCATGTAACTGATTCCACCAACCGGAGCGCTCTTTTAAAGGTTAATCTATTACAGGATAAAATAGCAATTTCATATACTAAAACGCTTGATGAAAGCGACCAGATCGATTCAAAAATAAAGGGCTTTGCCATGAAGGCTATTGCCGGTGAAACCGGTTATATATGGAATAAGGATGCGCAATACGATAACTTTAAACCTGCATTAAACAGCACTATAAAGCTCAACGAATTTCTATTTAGTTACTTTATTTCAAGCGAAACGGAAACGCACCTCGCAGGCCTCGTGTTTCTTGTATTGATCTTTAGCTGGTTTATATACAATCGTGCAAAAGTTTTAAAAAACCACGACAGTCCCGAAACAATTTATACTGAGGCAAATTATATCAGCAAAAAACCAATTGCATCGTCATTACTGGTAGTAGCTGCTATAATCCCTTATTTTTATGCCCACCCGCCCGTGGTTTTTTTGGAAACACTTTTCTTGCTTTGCATTATTTTAGTATTTATACTGATAAAAAAAGAAACCACCAAGCCAGTTTACAATTTTCTTATTGCGCTGTCTGTACTTACCATTGCTTATAGCATAAGCAATTTATTTATTGAAATTGCAAATGTGGACAGGTATGTTGTATTGCTTTTAAGCGTAATTTCTATCATAACAGGCTTTATATTTTATAAGAAAATAAGGAAATCAGAGGATGGCCACCTGCCCTATTCGGACCTGGTGTTAAAAATATTTATCGGGATGCAAACTTTGTCGTTACTGCTAAATGTAACAGGCAGGTTTAGTCTCGCTAAAATAATCGGGGTAACGGCTGTTTTCAACGTGTGGTTATTGGTAATACTTTACCTGGTGGTGAATATTATACTACAGGCGCTATTTTTAGGTTTTCAGATAAAAAGGGGCGCCAACAGTATTATTAACTGGATTGACTACAACCTGGTACAAAAAAACTTCCGCACTACTTTGATCGTTGGTGCATCACTGCTGTGGCTGTTTGTGCTATTACAAAATTTAAATATTGAAGACTGGGCAGCGGGGTATGCTGACGATCTGTTAAACCAATCACGCAGCATTGGCGGCGCCACATTTACCTTTGGCGGCTTTGTTATTTTTATTTTTGTGATATGGCTGTCGTCCATTGTCTCAAAAATCATCAGCTATCTTTATGATGTTTCGGCACAGCGTGTTACAGATCTTTCCTTTGCAAAAAAGAAAAACCGTACCTCTGCCCTTATTATCAGGATGGCGGTTTTTACTGTAGGCTTTTTGCTTGCTATTGCAGCCTCCAATTTTCCTTTAGATAAGTTGACTATTATCATCAGTGCATTTGGCGTAGGCATTGGTTTTGGCCTGCAAAATATTGTTAATAACCTGGTGTCCGGCCTCATACTGGCATTTGAAAAACCTATAAATATCGGGGATGTTATCCAGGTTGATGGGCATATGGGCACCATGAAAGAGATTGGTATCCGGTCGAGCAGGGTGGTAACCGGCGACGGTTCAGAGGTAATCATACCAAACGGCGACCTGATCTCGCACCAGGTAGTAAACTGGACACTGAGCAACAGCAACCGGCAGATTGAATTAAGAATTATAACGGCTTACGGCGTTGATATTAATAAGGTTAAAGATATTTTAAAAGATTTATTAAGCAACAGGCAGGATATTATGAGCAACCCCGCGCCAGCAATCTTTTTAAACAATGTGGATGAAAACGCGGTTGAATTTAAAGTCCTTTTCTGGGAGGCCGATATCAGTACCACAGGTTCCTTAAGAAGCCAGGTTTTGACTGAAATTTACCAGGCAATCGACAAAGAAGGAATTTCACTGCCGTCTACCCAAAAGGATATTTACCTGCATTTCCCGGAAGGTGTCCCTTTGATTAAACCCGAAGAAAAAGTAAGCGATACGAAAGATAAAGGAGCTAAAAGTTCAAAGACTAAAGAAAATCCTCCGGATCAAGCTCCGTAAAATGCCTTTTCTTTTTTACGAAGAAATCCCATACCAGGCTGCCGTTGTATATGCCTTTCAAAGGGTATTTTTTAGTTGGCAGTTTTGAGTTGGCAGTTTGCAGCTGTTGAGTTTGTTTACGGCGTTCTCCTTTTAAAAGCCTGAGTACAAAGTTTTGATGGGCGCGGCTAACGGCCCAGGCATCTTTACGTTTGCCTTCGCTCAAAAAACGGAGCAAGGCCAGAAGATCCATCCATATCCTGGCAGAAATTATAAAAACAGCGCGCCAGAAAGGAAGGTTATTTTGCAACAGCAAAAGATTGTTTCTGAAATTAAGGAACGTTTTAAAAGGGTTCTCAACGTTGAGCGTACCACCGCCCAGATGAAACACCTGCGATTCGGCACAATACATTACTTTATAACCGATATTTTTTAAACGCCAGCAAAGGTCGATTTCTTCCATGTGCGCAAAAAAGCGGTCGTCAAAGCCGCCCGCTTCGTCCCAGCAATGCTTTTTAATAAACATAGCCGCACCCGTTGCCCAAAACACTTCGTGCGATTGCTGGTATTGCCCCCTATCCTCTTCTATCTCGTAAAACATCCGGCCCTGGCAAAAAGGGTAGCCATATTTATCAATGTACCCACCTGCAGCACCGGCATGCTCAAAGTAATCCCTTTGGTTAAATGCCCGTATTTTTGGTGCGGCGGCGGCTATTAACGGGTCGCTTTCCATCAGGTTGATAACAGGCGCTATCCATCCCGGCGAAACTTCAACATCTGAATTAAGCAGGATATAATAATCGGCTTCTACTTGTTCCAATACTTTATTGTAGCCGCCCGTAAAACCATAATTCTCATCATTTTGAATGATCTGGATAGATGGGTATTCCTGTTTGACGAACTCTACCGAACCGTCGGTAGAAGCGTTATCGCCTACTATAATATCCAGGTTTGGCCAGGTTGATGACATTACTGAAGGAAGAAATTGCCGGAGGTATTTAACGCCGTTCCAGTTCAAAATAACAACGGCTACTTTAGGTATATCACTCATTTATTAATTCATTCATTTGTCGTTAGTCATTAGTCATTTAGATATTAGTCATTATGTATTGTGTCATACTTTACCAATGACCAATTTCTAAATGACTAATGACCTTCCGGCGGCTTAATTTTCCATCTCCGGTGCGACCATAGCCAGTATTCGGGTTTTTCTCTGATAAGCGATTCCAGGTATTTCACGTGTGCTTCAGTGATCTCATATGGTTTGGTTGCTTTTGGTTCTTCAACCAAAGGCACAAAGGTATAAGTATAATGGCCTCTTTTTACTAAATCTATTCTATAAAATATCACAACGCAATCAACCACTTTTGTCAATTTTTCAATTCCTAAAAATACAGCGGTTGGCTGATTGAGGAAAGTAGTAAAATATTTGGCATCCTCGCGTGTGGGTGTCTGATCAGAGGCGAGCACAGTAAAAGTCAGTTCATTTTTAAATTCGATCATTTTGCGGAGCGTTTGCCTCATCGAGATCATTGTTGCGCCGAAGCGCGACCTTGTCCTGTTAAAAAAATCGGTGAAAACCTCGTTTGATTGCGGTTTGTAAACAATCATCCTCCGGTTATTCGTTAAAAAGCCAAAACTTAAACAAGCCATTTCCCAGTTAGCATAATGCCCGGCGGCGGCTAAAATACTTTTGCCCCGGCTAAAATAATGGTCCATTAATTCGGGGTTAGTACATACCATCCGGCGTTGAACCGACTTTTTCGACATGCTGACCGATTTTATAGTTTCCAGCATCAGATCTGCCATGTATTTAAAATACTTTCGTTCAATTTGCCTGCGTTCTTCGTCTGTTTTTTCGGGGAAAGAATTGCGGAGATTTTCCTGTACTACTTGTCGGCGATAGCCAATTATATAATATAGTATTACAAATAAAACATCAGCCACAAGGTACAAAAACCAGAAAGGCAACAGCGATACGAGGTACAAAAAGAAAGTACCCAACCTTGAAAGCCCTTTTTTTATCATTATTTTCGTCCGATTTTTGTTGCAAACATAAAATATATGATTGAAAAAGGCGCTGTGTTACCTATGTTTTATCTTCCGCCGGTTGAATATTTCGTGCAGTTAAATACTTATAAGCCTGGTTTACTGATAGAAAGAGAGGAACATTTCCCAAAACAAACCTACCGCAACCGGGCCAATATTTTTTCGCCGGACGGACAGCTTGTGTTAACAGTGCCTGTTATGAAGGGTTCGAAAAACCATACCATTATAAAAGATGTAAAAATAAGTTATGATTTTAGCTGGCAGCGGCTGCATTGGCAAAGCTTGCAGGCCTGTTACCGCCGCTCGGCTTATTTTGAATATTATGAAGATGAGCTTGTGCCATTTTATGAAAAGAAATTCGATTTTCTTTTTGATTACAACGAACAGCTTTTACAATTTATCCTAAAATCAATAAAACTTAAGGTTGATCTTAAATATACCGAAAGCTATGAGTCAGAATATCCAGGGCTTACGGATTTACGGAGTAGTATCAGCCCTAAAATAGAGTCAGAATTTAGCCAGAAACCATACTACCAGGTTTTTGAAGAGCGGCAAGGCTTTCAAAAAAACATAAGCATTGTTGACCTGCTGTTTAACCAGGGGCCGCATTCGGTTAATTATTTGTGATGTTATTACTGCTGTTTCTGTCCCCGCAAACGACCCCTGTAAAAAAACAGCCGCTACCATTGGCAACGGCTGTTCTAATTAACTCTCTAACTTAATTATTATAACAAACAATGCCAAGGCCTCGCGCCGGGCAGAATGTACTTTATGGAGCCAGGCAAAATGCCACACTTTGCGAGGCATCATATTGGCTTTGCCTGCCGATACCGTTAATAACGGTGGTAGCAACATACAACGATTCGGCGAAGGCCGCTACGCCCGGGCAAGTACCAAGCATGGCAGCAACAGTATTTGCATACGAGCCGTTAAATGAGGGGGTTGGCGGTACAAGGGCGCCTTGTAAACTATAAAAACCATTGGCCCCCTTAATTATACCATAGCTGTAGGTTGCAAAGCCCATGGGATGCGTGGCAACCCATTGCAGCGAAACTTGTTGTGTTGTTGCAGTGTACTTTAAATAGCCGCAATTCGGGTCAGCAGAGTTGAGGCCAAGCATTGGCATATCTATTGAAGCCACACATTGCTGATTATTGATAAACAACGGATTGCCCATGTTTACAATGCCCGGAATAGAGTTGTGGTTTATATCAAAAAACTCCAGCACCAGTTGGTGTACGCTTGCTGGATTTGCTACAGGTATGTTATTTGATAGCGTAGTACTATCAAGCTGACAGCCAAGGTCAGTTTCCAGGTATGAATATAACGGGTTATGCACCGCGTAAAAACCATTAGCATCAGGTTTTTTCACTTCAATAATATCATAATAGCCTGTTGACGGGTCCATACGCACTTCGGTCCAGCTGTCAAACCGTGGTTGGTTATCAACCAGTACCTTATAATACATCACACCAGAATTCCATGCATGGTAATGATCTATATTTACCGGGAGGGAACCGCCAAAAGGAGAATTTTTGGGAAATTGGTAAGGATAGGCAGGCAAGGTTGTGGTATCAGCATACCCGTTTGATATAAAGTTCCAGGCTACATAACCTATACCTTTATATAAATAGTTATTAGGGTTGGTATTTAAAAAATACTCATCAATTTCGCTGTTGGCAGCCACACAATAAGCCCCCGGGCTGATCACAGTTACACTTGACGGACGAGTTGCTGTACCACCAATAAACAGGTTAACGTTTCCGGTAGTTTTCGTTACATCTACAATAGAGATATTGTTGGCCGGGTCACGTTCGGCTACCAGTAAGCGGCTTTCGGTAGCATCAGACCAGGTAAGGTAAAAAGGAGCTGTTAATCCTGATGCGATTAAAGTTTTGGTGCCTGTTGACAACTCAATCCGGCTTATGCCTGAAAGGCCCTGTTCAGTAACGTAAGCGTAAACCAGGTCGGAAGATAGTATCAAACCCACCGCAAGGTTTAAGCCATTGTACAAAACGGTTTGAACGCCTGTAGTTAGGTTAACCCTGATCAGCCTGCCGGGATTGGCATACTCTACCACGTAAGCCTGTTTATTGGCCTCATCAACCCAAAGTTGTTGCGGGGTATTTAATCCGGTGCATACTACGGTTGCAACATTGCGGTTAGCATTTGCCAAATTGACCTTAACCAGGTCGCCGGTGCGCTCGGTAACATAGGCGGTAGCTTCATCCGCAAGTACAAATATATCCTCGGGTTGGTTATACCCGATACCGATGTGGGCATATGACGCGTTTAACTGGTAAGTTACCCACTCAATTTGCAAATCGTAGCCATAAGTTACCACACCGATCTTAGTATAGTAACCCTCAATAGTCTGTACACAAAACACGTCACCGGCAACCAATTTGTTTGTGGCATTGTTGTTACCGATGATCGGGGTTGTGCTGTAATTAAACGATTGCATTGCAGCAGGTGTGAGCTGGCTGAAGTTCACCTGGCCAACGTTAACGATCTGTGCTATACCTTGTGGCACCATCTGGCGGTTAACGGCATCGATTTGTTCCCACCATAAATCTGCTGTTGCAGCAGTGGAAACATTAGTGCCGGTTTTACAATCAAAAAACCAGGTGCCATTAATAGTGGTGGTGCCCTGTGATACGATTGTTGCTAAGGGTTGAACAAGACTGAGTTTTGAGATGAACCCTCCGTATTCAACAAAGACCAATTCGTTGTGATTTTTGAGGTACTTCGATCCGATAGCACCGGCAAGATTTGTTACTAAGTTTTTCATAATTTTTAATTGTTTATAAGGTAAATTTTAAATGAATGTGCTGATGACAAAGTGGTATGTTGTAATGTTTTTCATGGGTAAATTTTATGCAGTCAAAAGTGCTGTTTAACGATCAGTGCGGCTGTAGTATAACCACGTGATCTGAAGCGTACATTTGCTGAATTTAAAAGGGTATTTATACGCAGGACAACTGCTCTACATGTCCGATTTGTGTCTCCACAAACAACCTTCATGTCCACAAATAACCTTCCCAATGCCGTAAAACAAAGGCTAATAAAAAGCGTTATTTTAGTAAATATTGAGATGAAACCAATCAAATATCTCTTGATTTTACTGGTGTTGGCAAGCTTGAATTCGTGTATGGTAGGTCATACCAGCTATGCAAACATACATCGGGGAAATAGTAAGTATTATAGAAATTGGGCGATTAACAGTTATTCATCAGTACATGCCCGCCCTCCTATCAATTAATAGCAGGCTTTATGTGCAATTGCCGTTAAAGCGTTAATACAGGTATTACACTTTAATATCATTTAACTGCAACAATACCGTTACTATAACCAAAGTTTCAACAAAATTGGGCAAACTTTGTATAATGATAATGCACGGCTTATATTTGCGCATAAAAAAGATGCTTCACCTCAAAACAGCTAAAATATATTTATGCTTTGCTGTGCTGCTCTTTGTTGCAAAACCTTTTTTAGGCTTTAGCATGTTTAGCCGCCTCCACCCCCCTGCCGTCGAAAACATATTCATTAAATCGTTCACCAAACGTAAAGTTGAGTTTTCCGAGGACAGTAATTACAATACGAGTTCCCTTCATAAAAAATTGGCAGAACCCTCTTTGCCGTTTATTTTGTCTTTTTCTTGTCTTTTAAGCATTATTTTTCCGGCTTTATTTATATCCGGTACTAACATCACCAACCGTTTTTTAAGCCAGCTACAGTTAAGCCTTTACCCATCAGGGCATACTTATTTGCTTAACGGAAAACTCATCATTTGATATTCTTTTGTTAACCGCACCCTGCGGTATTTTGTAAGCGGTAATGGTTTATTCTTCAACCATTTACCTGTTTATCTGTTATACTTTTTATAATTAATTTCAAAAATCAAATGTTAAGTTTAAAAAGATGCTTGTGCATAGCTTTATTGCTGTTAATCACTATAGCCGCTAATGCACAACAATCACCACCTGTTACTTTAAAAGAGTTATTAAACCGCGTAGATCAAAGAGCGCCCCAATTGCTAACAGACTCGGCTGCTATACTTATAAAAAAAGCGCAAGCTGTTGAAGTTTATAACCAGTGGCTGCCAAACCTATGGTTAAACTACCAGGCAGATATTGGCACCAGCAATAATGTTATCGGTGCATATTTTGGCAATGGCGTGGTTCCTTCCAGTTCAAGTGGCATACATAATACAAATGTCACCACCGCCGCTTCAACAAACCTGGGCATTGCAGCGCTCGACTGGGAATTTTACAATTTCGGCGCATACAAAGCCGCAAACAAAGTTGCAAGTTCAGATATAACTGTTCAGCAAAATCAGTTTGCCACATCAAAATACGATTTAAGGGCCTATACTATAAGTAATTATTTACAACTGCTTCGTTTGCAAGATTTTATAGGTATACAATACCGGGATATTTTGCGTACGCAGGAAATATTACGATCTATCCGCTCCCTTGCAGTAAGCGGTGTAAAGGCTGGTGTTGATACAAGCATTGCCACAGCAGAACTGTCAAAAGCCAGGTTAAACTATATAGAAGTAAACAACCAGTTAAAACAGGTACAGTTAAATATCGCTGCAGTAAGCGGCGTTCCATATCAATCTATAATACCGGATTCAACGGTTGAAATGGCCCTGATCAATCAGCCGGCCGCTTATTTATTCCCGCTGGATACTATAAACCACCCGCTTATAAATTTTTACAGATCAGTTTATGAAAATAGCCTGCAAAGAGAAGACCTGGTGAAAAAGGAGTATAACCCCAAAATATTGCTCCAGGCCGCTACGTGGGGGCGCGGTTCAAGTATTAGTCCAAGCGACCAGTATAACGCGCTTTCTACAGGTTACGGCTTTCAAAGGAGCGATTACCTGGTTGGCTTAGGTATATCTTATGACCTGTTTGACCTGCGGAGAAGGCAATTAAAGCTGCGTACGCAGAGGGCGAATACAGATTATGATGAAAAAAAGTTGCAGGAACAACAGCAGCTATTGTCTATAAGCGCCAGCCAGGCAGATGTAGAAATGCAAACAGCCTTAGACCGGCTTAAAGAGATCCCCAACCAGTTAAATGCAGCAAATGCCAGTTACAGGCAGCAATTGTCTTTATACCGGAACGGGTTATCAAATATCGTTGATCTGGATGCCGCGCTGAATATCCTTTACCGCGCCGAAACAGATTACATGCAGGCAAAGTACGATTACGCTAATGCGCTGTTCCAAAAGGCCATTACAGAGAACCAGGTAAATTCTATCTTAAACTTATTAAAATAATCACCTATGTCAATGGTCACATCCGCACTGAAAAGGCCGGTCACTGTAATAGTGATTACCATGAGCCTTTTAATATTTGCAGTGCTCAGTGCAATAACAATACCTATAGATATTTTCCCGAAGCTAAACCTGCCTACCATTTATGTTATCGAATCTTATGGCGGTATGTCGCCGCAGCAGATGGAGGGTTTTTTTGCAACCGGCTTGCAAAATCAATTTTTGTATGTTGATGGTATCAAAAACATCAGCAGTAAAAGCATACAGGGCTTAACTATTATAAAGATATCCTTTTACGAAAGTACCAATATGGCCGAAGCATCGGCTGAAGTAGCACTGCAGGTTAACCGTGCACAAACTTTTTTCCCGCCGGGAGCCTTGCCTCCGCAGGTAATCAGGTATGATGCATCTTCATTACCTGTGGGTGAGCTTGTAATGGACAGTAAAACAGAAAGCCTTAAGGATATTTACGATTTGGCGGCCACCCGTATCCGCCCGATGTTTTCAACTATACCAGGCCTGTCGGCGCCACCGCCGTTTGGCTCAAATGCCAGGTCGATCATTTTTAGTCTCGACCCAAATAAGTTACGCAGTTACGACCTGACACCCGACCAGGTGGTTGATGCTATGGCTAAATACAATGTGATGTCGCCGTCAGGCAATCTCAGGCTCGGCAATATCATGTATATCACAACCATGAACTCGCTGATCAATAAGTCAGCAAGCTTTGGCGATATACCGGTAGTTACTAAAAACGGCGTCCCTGTTTATATTAAAGACGTGGCAAGGGTTACCGACGGGGCCGATATTACGGTTGACTACGCCCTAATAAATGGTAAACGTTCTGTTTATATCCCGGTTGTTAAAACAGCCTCCGCTTCAACATGGACGGTTGTACAGGATTTAAAAAGCAAGCTGCCCGAAATGCAGAATTTGCTGCCTGATGATATAAAGATATCTTATGAGTTTGACCAGTCCGTTTTTGTGGTAAATGCTGTAAAAAGCCTGATGACAGAGGGTGGCCTTGGCGCATTACTAACTGGTTTAATGGTGCTGCTTTTTCTGCGCGACCTTCGCAGCAGTTTGATTGTGGTTATCACCATACCTGTATCTGTACTGATCGGGGTGTTGCTATTAAGCCTTTTCGGGCAAACCATTAATATAATGACCTTGAGCGGGCTCGCGCTATCAATAGGCATACTCGTTGACCAGGCGACGGTTACGATTGAAAACATTCACCAGCACCTGGAGATGGGTAAATCCAAACGGCTTGCAATTTATGACGCCTGTGAAGAAATATCTTTCCCTTTATTATTGATACTGCTTTGTATCCTGGCGGTATTCGCACCGTCATTCCTGATGAACGGTGTGCCCAAGGCTATGTTTTTACCCCTTTCACTGGCTATCGGCTTAACCATGATCGTTTCTTATATGCTGGCCCAAACACTGGTGCCTATATTAAGCAACTGGATGATAAAAGCGGAGCGCTACCAGGCTGATCACAACGATAAAATACAGCCCGATGCTGATGAGGTGATAGATGAGAAAGATGAGAAGGAAGTAAGCGAACATGAACAGGAGGCGCCGCCCCATACCGGCCAGAATGATTTTTTTGAAAAAGTTAAGTCCCGGTTTATAAAAACAATCACCCGTTTAATGCCGCGCAAAAAGCTGATCGTTCCTATTTATCTTTTGGCAGTAATAGCGCTTGCAGGTGTCGGCTTTGTAATAATAGGCAAGGATATGATGCCTAAGCTTAATAACGGTGAGTTTCAAATACGCCTGAAAGAACCTGAAGGAACAAGGCTGGAACGCACAGAAGATAAATTTAAACAAGTGCTGGCCATTATACAGCGAACAGTAAACAATCATGTCAAAATATCATCGGGTTATATTGGATTAGTGCCCAGTAGTTTTGGCAGCAGCAACCTTTATGTGTTTAACACAGGTACGCACGAGGCTGTTTTGCAGGTTAACCTTGATGAAAATTATAAGGTTAATCTTGATGAACTGAAAGACGCACTGCGTAAGAATATTGCCTTTGCACTACCAGAAATGACTATCAGTTTTGAGCCCATTGACATGACGGAAAAGATCATGAGCCAGGGTGCTTCAACCCCGATAGAGGTACAGGTGGCCGGAAAGGACATGACCCAGATAGAAAACTACGGAAATAAGGTACTGGCAAAACTTAAGCAAATTCCCTACCTGCGCGACGTGCAGATAGACCAGCCCCTGAAATTTCCGGTAATCGCAATTACACTCGACCGTTTGAAAGTTTCGCAACTTGGTTTAAATGTTGAGGAAATTTCACGCTCTGTAACTGCAAGCACATCTTCCAGCCGGTTTACCCAGAAAAATTTATGGCTCGATGTAAATAACTCTTACACCTACCAGGTGCAGGCAGAAATACCCGAGTATGTTATGGAATCAATGGATGAGTTAAAGGAAATACCATTGGTAAAAGGCCAGAGCAGCCCCACCCTTGCCGATGTTGCCACTTTTAATGTAACTACAGCACCAGGTGAATATGACCGGACCGGACCGAGGCGTTTTATTACCGTCAGCGCAAATATTTATAAAAAAGACCTTGGAACAGCAACAACCGCCGTACAAAAAGCAGTTAAGTCATTAGGTACGCCACCCAAAGGATTAATAGCCCAAATAGGTGGCATGTCAAGCCTTTTAACAGAAACGCTGGACAGTTTACAAAATGGTTTAGCGTTCGCCATATTGGTTATCTTTTTATTGCTGGCAGCTAATTACCAGTCATTTAAAGTCTCGTTAACCGTATTGTCAACAATCCCGGCGGTAATATTAGGCTCGTTAACTGTATTGCTGCTTACCGGCTCTACGCTAAACCTGCAATCGTACATGGGGATGATCATGTCAACAGGTGTATCTGTAGCAAATGCTATTCTTATAGTTACCAATGCCGAGAGGTTGAGGCTTGAATACAGGGACGCAACCAAAGCATCCATTACTGCTGCGTCCCTCCGGTTGCGGCCCATATTGATGACCAGTTGCGCTATGATAGCAGGTATGATACCGATGGCTTCGGGCATGGGCGAAGCAGGCGAACAATCGGCGCCGTTAGGGCGTGCTGTTATCGGCGGTTTATTTGCTTCAACGCTTGCCGCATTGTTCATATTGCCGATGGTATTTGCATGGGTGCAAAATAAAACAACCTATGACGATCCATCGCTGATGCCAAAAGAATCAATTGAAGAAACTCATTAAATAGGTAACCATGTCAATAATCTCGTCAGCACTGAAGAGGCCAATCACCATAGTTGTGGTTACCGTGAGCCTTTTAATATTTGCAGTACTTAGTGCAATAAATATACCTATAGATATTTTCCCACAGTTAAACCTGCCCACCATTTATGTTATTGAATCTTATGGCGGTATGTCGCCGCAACAGATGGAGGGTTTTTTTGCAACCGGTTTGCAAAACCAGTTCCTGTATGTGGACGGGATAAAAAATATCAGCAGTAAAAGCATACAGGGCTTAACTATTATAAAGATATCCTTTTACGAAAATACCAACATGGCCGAGGCCTCGGCCGAAGTGGCGCTACAAGTAAACCGGGCCCAAACTTTTTTCCCACCCGGCGCTTTGCCCCCGCAGGTAATCAGGTACGATGCTTCCTCATTGCCGGTTGGTGAGCTTGTATTGGATAGTAAAAACGAAAGCCTGAAAGATATATATGATCTGGCTGCCACCCGCATCCGGCCAATGTTTTCAACTATTCCGGGTTTGTCGGCGCCACCGCCGTTTGGTTCAAATGCAAGGACTATCGTATTCAGCATCGACCCTGACAAATTGCGTAGTTACAGCCTAACCCCGGATGAAGTGGTTGATGCGCTGGCAAAATACAATGTGATGTCACCATCGGGCAACCTAAGGCTCGGTAATATGATGTATATCACCACCACAAATTCGCTGATCAATAAATCTGCAAGTTTTGGCGATATACCGATTGTTACCAAAAACGGCGTCCCTGTTTATGTTAAAGACGTAGCAAGGGTTACCGACGGCGCTGATATTACCGTTGATTATGCCCTTATCAATGGCAAACGTTCGGTTTATATCCCGGTTGTGAAAACAGCATCTGCTTCTACCTGGACGGTAGTACAGGATTTAAAAAGCAAGCTGCCCGAAATGCAAAACCTGCTGCCCGATGACATAAAGATATCCTATGAATTTGACCAATCGGTTTTTGTGGTGAATGCTTTAAAAAGCCTGATGACGGAGGGCGCGCTGGGCGCTTTACTAACGGCGTTAATGGTACTACTGTTCCTCGGCGACTTTCGGAGCTGTTTGATCGTAATAACCACCATTCCTGTATCCATTCTAATTGGGGTATTACTGCTTGGCCTGCTGGGGCAAACTATCAATATCATGACATTGAGCGGCCTTTCGCTGGCCATTGGTATCCTGGTTGATGAATCAACGGTAACGATTGAAAATATCCACCAGCACCTGGAAATGGGGAAAAACAAGACACTCGCCGTACACGATGCCTGCGTGGAAATTGCTTTTCCTAAATTACTGATACTTTTATGTATCCTGGCAGTTTTCGCACCTTCCTTTTTAATGAATGGTGTACCCAAGGCTATGTTTTTGCCATTATCATTGTCCATTGGCCTCACCATGATCGTTTCCTTTATATTATCGCAAACCATGGTGCCCATTTTTGCTAACTGGATCATGAAAACAACACACTATCAGCCCTATGTTCACGATAAAAAGCACGCGCATGCCGGTGAAGCATTAGACAGGCAGGAAGAAATACAGGTAAATATGCACCAGGAGGAAGAAGAAAAGCATAAGAAAGAAAACAGCTTTTTCGAAAGGGTGAAAACGGGGTTCAGCGGCATAATAACCCGTTTAATGCCTTATAAAAAAACGATAGTACCTGTTTACCTCGCGGTTGTAATATCGCTTGCAGCTATCTGCTTCGTGTTTATTGGTAAAGATATGATGCCGAAACTCAATAACGGCGAATTCCAGGTGCGCCTTAAAGAACCACAGGGCACAAGGCTTGAACGCACTGAGGACAAGTTTAAACAGGTTTTGCATATCATTGATCAAACGGTTAACCATCATGTAAAAATCACTTCGGGTTATATCGGGCTGGTACCAAGCAGCTTTGGCAGCAGTAACCTCTATGTTTTTAATACGGGTACGCACGAAGCCGTTTTACAGGTAAACCTTGACGATAACTACAAGGTGAATATGGACGAACTAAAAGATGCGCTCCGCAAAAATATAGCCCGGGAACTGCCTGAAATGACCATCAGTTTTGAGCCTATTGATATGACCGAAAAAATCATGAGCCAGGGCGCGAATACACCGATAGAAGTGCAGGTTGCCGGAAAAAATATGGATCAGATAGAGACCTATGCTGATAAGGTTTTATCAAAACTTAAACAAATACCTTTTTTGAGGGATGTGCAGATAAATCAACCCCTGAAGTTCCCGGTGATCACCATAACGCTGGACCGGCTAAAAGTTTCGCAGCTGGGATTAAATGTTAATGATATCGCCCGCTCGGTAACTGCAAGCACGTCTTCCAGTCGTTTCACGCAAAAAAACTTGTGGCTTGATGTTAATAACGCATATACCTACCAGGTTCAGGCAGAGATCCCCGAATTTATTATGGATGCGATGCATGAGCTACAGGAAATCCCGCTGCTGAAAGGCCGCAGCAGCCCCACCCTGGCTGATGTTGCCGCTTTCCGGGTAACCACCGCCCCCGGCGAATACGACCGTACCGGCCCCCGGCGCTTTATTACGGTAAGTGCGAATATTTACAAAAAAGACCTTGGCACAGCAACAGCCGCTGTGCAAAAAGCGGTAAAATCAGTGGGGCAACCTCCCAAAGGTTTGATTGCCACTATTGAGGGAATGTCAAGCCTTTTAACAGATACGCTCAACAGCCTGCAAAACGGTTTGGCCTTCGCTGTACTGGTTATCTTCTTATTGCTCGCCGCCAACTATCAGTCATTTAAAGTATCGTTAACGGTATTATCAACTATCCCGGCAGTAATATTAGGCTCGTTGACAGCTTTGCTGCTTACAGGTTCAACGCTCAACCTGCAATCGTATATGGGGATGATCATGTCAACCGGCGTATCGGTGGCAAACGCCATTCTGATCGTTACCAATGCTGAAAAGTTAAGGCTTGAATTCAGGGATTCAAGCAAGGCGGCTATTACTGCCGCGGCCATTCGTTTGCGCCCCATACTTATGACAAGCATGGCCATGATAGCAGGTATGGTACCCATGGCATCAGGCCTGGGCGAAGCAGGCGAACAAACGGCGCCACTTGGCCGCGCTGTAATCGGCGGCCTATTTGCTTCAACACTTGCCGCACTATTTATATTACCCTTAGTATTTGCATGGGTTCAAAATAAAACAACATATGACAGCCCATCATTAATGCCCGAAGAATTATTAGAAATCAATCATTTAAACATACAACACCATGAAATATAGATCTTATTTGTTAATTGTAATTATCGGTTTGTTCGCAGCATGCTCCGGGAACCAAAAACCGGTTGACCTTACCACGCCAACCACGCAGGCCAATAAATATCACTTCGGTACCGTATCTGAAAAAGCGCTGTCATCTTCGGCCACACTGCCTGGGCAGCTTATACCTTTTAATGAGGTTAACATTTTCCCAAAAGTAAATGGTTTTGTAAAACAGCTTTTTGTCGACCGTGGCTCTATTGTTAAAAAGGGCCAACTGCTGGTTATACTCGAGGCGCCCGAGATGGAATCGCAAGTTGAAGCCGCTAACTCACAATACATACAGGCACAGGCAGATGCCGAGGCCGGTAAAGAAAAATATGACCGGTTAAAAGAAGCGGCCAAAGAACCAGGTTCAGTATCGCCCTTAGATCTGGACGATGCCAATTCGCAAATGAAAGCCAGCGAAGCTAAAGCCCAGGCCCAACGTTCAAATGTTGAAGCGGTGAAAACCATGATGGGTTACCTTCGTATCTATGCCCCTTTTGACGGCATGATCATTCAGCGCAACGTTTCCCCGGGCGCGCTTGTGGCCCCCGGCAAAACCGGCGACCAGCCCATACTGATCCTCCAGGATATTCATAAAATGCGCCTCACGGTAGATATTCCCGAGGATTATGTGGATAAAGTAGATTTGACACAACCCGTTTCATTCACTTTTAATGCCATGCCCGGACAAGTGCAAACCGCAAAGATCAGCCGTTCGGCGAATTCTTTAGGCAACATGCAGCAGGAAGCGATAGAAATTGACGTACTGAACCAAAACGGAGAATTAAAACCCGGCATGTATGCCGAAGTAAAGATACCCATGTTATCGGGGGCAAAATCATTGCTGGTGCCTAATAACGCCATTGTACGTTCAACCGAGCATGAATATGTTGTTAAAGATAGCGGAGGCAAAGCCGACCTGGTGAATATAAAAGAAGGATTGGTAAGTAATGACTCAACTGAAGTTTTCGGCAATCTGAAAGCTAACGATAAAGTATTAGTTCATGCCTCGGACGAAATAAAGCAGGGAGATAGTATACAATAAGATATGAGGTTTCTTATTGTTTTATGACCGGTAGCTTTGAGAAGCTGCCGGTTTTTTTTTATTGTGAGTAAATAATAGTTCATCAAGTAATTTTTATACTTCATGTAAAATACCACCTGTATTTTTCACCTTCATCTATATTTACAACCTTAAATAATTAATGCCGCTTACGTGGCCCTCCGCTGGGTATTTGAATAAAATTAAAAATCATAACGAGATGAAAATATTAAAACTGAATCCAAAAATTGCGCTTATTGCATCGTTAATATCGATGGTATTTTTATTGCAGAATTGTAAAAAAGCAGCGGCAGTATCACCAACTAAGCAACCACTGGTTGGTGCAATGGTTGCTTATATTAATGACACCGCGTGGATAGGTACCAAAATAGAGGCGCGCATTGCTTTTAATGTAGCTGACAGTAGTAAATCATTTTATATCTATGGCGTGTCGGGTAATAAAGCAATAGACCTTTTAGCGGGACAAGCCCACGCGACTAACACCCCCGGATTTCCATTAAACAACAATAATGATTCTCCTGTCTTTGATTTATCAGTGCAGCAAACACCGGGTGGAGTATATTTATTAGACAGAAGTACAGTCGGCACCTCTTCCGGGGCTTCATTATTTATTACAGCAGTTGATACCGTTAACCAGACTATATCCGGGACGTTTTCGTTCCCTGCGTTTAAAAATATTTACGATAGTAACGGTTATGTAACTTCGGAGAAACAATTTGCTGAAATTTCGTCAGGCAAATTTACTTCAGTGCCATATAGCTATTCTGTGCTTAATTTAAATTAATATGTAATGTTTGATTTGTAGTTAATATACAATCTAACTTAGGCAGTCGTAGTTTTTTCAAAAACTGCACCCACAGAACTTTTGCCGTACGTAATTGATTGTCGCCCGGTTATACACTTCCTGGCAATATCTAACAGATGGCAATTAATAAAACAATAAATCATGAAGTTTTTATTGTTTTATAGCCGGCAGCTTTTCAAGCTGCCGGCTTATTTATTTCATAAACAATTTATATTCAGGTAAATACAAATTAATTTAATTTTTTTTTAATAAACATTTGGGAATTAAAATATTCGTTATACCTTTACACTACTAAATAGGTAGACAATATAGATATTAAAACAAATGAAAACGTTCAAGCCTTACCGGCATTTTTTTTCAATTCTTTTCGGCAATCAAAAATTCACACCCTGTTATATGTACTGTTGTTGTTGATAACCTTTCAGCTTCATTAGCATAACATTATTTAATCACAATTTTTCACGACTAATTTAAACACATGAAATTACTTTACGTAATCAGAACGGTACTCCTATTGAGTATACTTTTTACAGCTATTACAGCAAAAGCACAACAAAATGACGACCTGATAAACATTCTTCAAAAAAAGAATGTCATCACCCAAAAAGAAGCTGATTCCCTCCGCGCTGACCAGGCCATAAAAGAACAAGCCCGCAAAGACAAGGAAAACCAGCACGGAATAACTATCGGCAGTCGCGCCCTGCAAATAAGCGGATTGATACAAACCGAATATGAGGGCTTTGAAAAAACCAGCGGTGTGAATACTTTCCTGTTGCACCGCGCCCGTTTGGATGTGAAAGGTGATATTAACGATAACTGGAATTACGAAGTATATACCGAATTTGCAGGCACAACAAAACTGCTTGATGCTTATACAACCTATAAAATAGCCGATTATTTAAAATTTACAGCCGGTCAGTTCAAGGTCCCTTTTTCGCTCGAAAGCCTTATCGCTGATAGTCAGCTGGAGTTTATTGACCGTTCACAGGTGGTTAATGCACTTGCAGGCAGATCGACTGATGTTATCGGTAATCAAAACGGTCGTGATATAGGCATTCAAATAAATGGCAGTTTTGCAAAGATTGACGACCACTATCTTTTTGACTATACATTAGGTGTTTTCAATGGTGCAGGTTACGACGTAACAACAGATAATAACAATCATAAAGATATCGTCGGCCGGTTTACTGTTCATCCTATCAAAAACCTTGATATATCAGGTGATTTTTACGACGGGCAGGGCAATTATGGCACACCTGCAAAAAATTACCTGCGTAACCGCGGTGGTTTTGATGCAAGGTACGTGATAGGCGGATTATCATTAACTGCTGAATATGATAAAGGCACCGACGGCGTTATAAAAAGAGATGGCTGGTACGGCCAGGCAGCCTATTTTGTTATACCTAAAAGGCTACAGCTGGCAGCAAAATATGATACCTATGACCCTAACCAGGCCACAGCAAACGTACGTACCAACTACTATACCGGCGGTATCAATTACTTCTTTAACAATTGGGCCAAATTTACGATTGATTACATTGACCGTCGTGAGCCAGTTACCCAAATCCCTAATAATATTTTCGAAGCCCAGCTACAGCTGACTTTCTAAGCATCTACCTATGAAAACTATATACAAACAAAAAACACTGATAGCGGTAATTGCTGCTATCAGTGTTTTAATTGGAGCTTCGGCTTTTAATAAATCGGCCCCTGTTAAACCGGCAACCGATGACTTACAGGGCACTATAAGCATATCAGGCGCATTCGCGCTCTACCCTATTACTGTAAAATGGGCCGATGAATTTAAAAAGCTGCACCCTAAAGTTATATTTAACATTTCGGCAGGCGGTGCAGGCAAAGGGATAACCGATGCACTATCAGGTTTGGTTGATATTGGACTGGCTTCGCGCGACATCGACCCATCTGAAGTAAAAAAAGGTGCATACACAGTTTATGTAACCAAGGATGCAGTGGTGCCAACATTCAATACAGGCAACCCCAATGCGGCGGCTCTACTTGCTAAAGGGGTTAAAAGAAGTCAGTTCCTGGATATTTTTGTTACTGGCAATATAAAAAACTGGAACCAGGTTGCAGGTAAGGTTTCTGTGCCTATTCATGTATACACCCGTTCAGATGCTGCCGGGGCGGGTGAAACCTGGGCGAAATATTTCGGCAAAAAGCAGGAAGATTTGCTCGGCGTTGGCGTTTTTGGCGATCCTGGTTTATCTCTGGCAGTTAAAAAAGATCCAACTGCCATCGGTTATAACAATATCGCATACCTGTACGATCTTAAAACACGCAAACAGGTAGCGGGTGTACACGCCCTCCCCATTGATGTAAACGGTAATGGTAAAATTGATGCGGATGAGAATTTTTATGCTACGATAGATGAATTAACCGCAGCCATTGCTGATGGCAAATATCCTGCGCCACCGGCGCGCAATCTTGGTTTTCTATTTAAAGGGAAGCCAAAGAAAAAAGAGCTGGTTGAATTTGTAAAGTATGTACTAACCACCGGCCAGAAATTTATCGACGAAAACGGCTATATAGCGTTATCGAAAATCAAAATACAAGAGGAGTTGAAGAAGGTGGAATAAGTGAGTGGTTGATTGGGTTGATTAGGTGAGTGGTTGAAACGAAAACCAACTACTCACTTAATCAACTTATTCAACTTAATCACCCCCCAAATAAGTGAGTGGTTGATTGGGTTGATTAGGTGAGTGGTTGAAACGAAAACCAACTACTCACTTAATCAACCCAATCAACTTAATCAACCAAAATGCGTTTAATTAAAGACAAAATACTCTCCAAACTGATGCTGGTGCTTACCGTTGCATCAGTTTCGTTATTATTGGTGATAGGTATCGGGTTATATTATAAGTCAATACCCTTATTGCAGAAGCTGTCATGGGGTGAACTAATAACTTCAAGCGTTTGGAAGCCGCTGAAAGGCTTATTCGGTTTTTACCCATTCATCATGGGTACCTTATGGGTAACCGGGATCGCCATTATCATAGCCCTGCCGCTTAGCCTGTTCACTTCGTTGTATATTGTTGAATATGCACCGGCGCGTGTAAAAAAACTGCTCACACCCTTTGTAAACCTTCTTTCGGGTATACCGCCGGTTATATTTGGCGTTTGGGGGGTACTTTTTATTATCCCGTTGATACAAAAGTTTATCGCACCTCATTTCGTTGAGTTTTCTACAGGATACAGTGTTCTGGCAGGCGGTATTGTCTTGGCTGTGATGATATTTCCGCTTATTGTTAGCATTCTCAGTGAAGTGTTGCGAACAATTCCGCAGGAATTAAAAGATGCATCACTTTCATTAGGAGCCACAAAATGGGAAACTATTAAAAAAATAGTGCTGCGCAAAGCATTGCCGGGCATAGTCGCTGCAACAGTATTGGCAATTTCAAGGGCCTTTGGCGAAACCATTGCTGTACTAATGGTTTGCGGCAATAATGCTGTTGTTCCCCATTCTGTTTTTGATACCGGCTATCCCCTGCCTGCGCTTATTGCAAATAATTATGGCGATATGATGTCCATCCCGCTTTATGATTCTGCACTGATGTTTGCCGCATTGCTGCTATTTATCATTATCCTGCTGTTCAATATTATTTCAAGGGTGATACTTACCCGTTTAGAAAATAGGCTTGCCGCATGAAAAAAAGAAAATTAGAAGAATTATTTTTCAGGTCGCTGATGGTTTTGGCAACCCTGGTGGTTGGGGGCAGCTTTTTCCTTATAGTTGGCACTATCGTTTACAAAGGCGCGCCTTATATGAACCTTGATATGCTTACAAAAACACCGGGCGGCGGTTTCTATATTGGTAAAGAAGGCGGCGTACTCAATGCTATTATCGGTTCGCTGTATGTAGCAGGCGGCGCAACCATCCTTGGGCTTTTGATCAGCATCCCCGTAGCCATATTCATCAACATGTACATGGATGGCAAAAGGTTCTTATCAAACACATTACGGATGGCCTATGACGTGCTGTTTGGTATCCCTTCGATAGTTTATGGGGCATTCGGCTTTTTGATAATGGTTTACTTTGGTATACGCGCTTCTTTGCTGGGCGGTATAATAGCCGTTACCTTATTGGTTATCCCTGTTTTGGTACGTACACTTGATGAGGTGATCCGTACAGTTCCTTTAGAATTGCGCGATGCTGCACTTTCGCTGGGGGCAACCCGTTGGGAGATGGCCAAAGTTGTTTTACGGCAGATAAGGCCCGGGATTTACACAGCCATTTTATTATCGTTCGGCAGAGCCATTGGCGATGTTGCTTCCGTATTATTTACGGCGGGATTTAGTGATAATATACCCACATCCCTGCACCAGCCCGCGGCAACCCTCCCGCTGGCCATATTTTTCCAATTGGGCAGCGCAGTAGATGAAGTGCAGGGTCGTGGGTATGCCTCAGCACTCATATTAACCATCATCGTATTAATAATTACCGTATTAGCCCAGGTATTGACAAAGAAATTTTCAAAATATAAAATTTAATGACCCAAACTCCGCATATAAGTGTACAGCATTTAAATGTGCATATAGCTAACCAGCATATTTTAAATGATATCAGCATAAATATTCCCGATAAGAAGGTTACTTCCATTATCGGCCCATCCGGCTGCGGAAAAACCACTTTGTTAAAATCATTTAACCGCTTGCTTGATAATGCTGCGGGTGTTAAAATTACAGGTAAGGTGTTGGTTGATAATGAGGATATCTACGCCCCGGAGGCCGAAGTTACCCACATCCGTAAAAAAATGGGGCTGCTTTCCCAACGCCCTTATCCCCTGCCCATGTCTATTTATGATAATGTGGCTTATGGCCCGCGTATCCATGGTACCCGCAAAAAGCAAGAGCTTGATGAACTGGTGGAAGAAAAATTAAAAGCCACCGGTTTATGGAACGAAGTTAAAGATCGACTGAATACATCAGCCACCCGTTTATCCATCGGGCAGCAGCAGCGCTTATGCCTGGCACGTGGCCTTGCCGTTGAACCTGAGATCATTTTGGGCGATGAATCCACTTCCGCGCTCGACCCTGTGTCAACCGCCATCATCGAAGACCTTTTTATTACGCTAAAAGAAAAATACACTATAGTTTTAGTAACGCACATCCTGCGCCAGGCCCGCCGTGTATCCGACTATATCGTATTTGTTTATATGGGTAAGATCATCGAGTTTGGCCCTACTGAAGAAGTTTTGTTAAACCCGCAAAAGGAGTTGACGAAGGAGTATGTGAAAGGGTTTATCAGTTGAAATAATTGTGACTTGTAGGGACGCAATATTTTGCGTCTCCCGTATCCAAATCCCAGCGCGCAGGATCTGCACAATTTCCCTAAATAGTTCGGAGACGCAAAATATTGCGTCTCTACTGAAAAATGAATTTTATACATATTTATCTATAAAAAATGTGACTTTTGATATAAAAAATTCATGTTTTGATAAAAATCTATCAGTATTTGATTATTTGTAATATAAAACCTCTAAAATCCCTATCGTATCCATCAAAACCAGTTTAAAATATATTAAAAATCACAACATTCGTCGCTTTTTCCTCGTATATTGCACCATTTTCTATCATAAATGGCCTATAACTACCAGCGCATAATTATTAAGATTGGCTCAAACGTCCTTACTCAAAAAGACGGTTTGCCCGATCTGAACCGTATAACCCATCTTGTTGAACAGATCGCCAAGATAAAAAGGCAAGGAATTGAAGTGGTGTTGGTTTCATCAGGCGCAGTAGCTTCAGGCAGAAGCTTAATCAATATCTCCGAGAAATTTGACTCCATTGCCACGCGGCAGTTATTTGCATCCATAGGCCAGGTAAAGCTCATCAATACTTATGCATATGAGTTTGAAAAATATAACATCCTTTGCTCACAGGTATTGGTAACCAAGGAGGATTTCAGGGACAGGCTGCATTACCTCAACATGAAAAACTGCCTCAAAATTTTATTGCAGCACCATGTAATACCTGTTGTAAACGAAAACGACGTAGTTTCAATTACTGAGTTGATGTTTACTGATAACGACGAACTTGCAGGCCTGATTGCATCTATGCTCAATGCCCAGGCGCTTATCGTATTAACCAATGTTGACGGGATATACGACGGTGACCCGGATAATGAAGGGGCGAAGGTTATTGAAGAAGTTAACGGCACTACTTTAGATTTTGCATCATTTGTAAGCACCGGCCGTTCACAATTCGGTCGCGGCGGTATGATCACAAAATCAACCATGGCGCAAAAAACGGCGCAATTGGGTATCGCAGTGCATATAGCCAATGGTACCAAAGAAAATATCCTGGTTGATTTATTAGCGGGTAAAGTTGCGCATACCCACTTCATACCCAATAGGTCGGCATCAGGCAAAAAGAAATGGATAGCCCATGCAGGGAATTATGCTAAGGGCATTGTACAGGTAAACGAGGGTGCACGAGCGGCGCTCACTTCAGCAAAGGCATCGAGTTTGTTGCCGGTTGGCGTTATAAATATCTTATCAGGATTTAAAAAAGGCGAGATCATTAAATTAGTTGATGAAAACAATAAACCTATCGGCTTAGGTATCGCCGAATATGGCTCGGATAAAGCCGCAGAAATGATGGGGCAAAAAAATCAAAAAGCGCTTATACATTATGATTATCTTTATTTAGAATGTTAAACAGCTACACAAAATATTTTGAAAGTGCGCGTATAGCAAGCCGCAAAAGCATTGATCCTGTGCTTATAAACAGGGTATTAAATGAGCTCGCGATAGCCGCTGTTGCACAAACAGCGTACCTATTAAAAGAAAACAAAAAAGACCTCGACCGCATGGATCCAAAAGATCCGAAATACGACCGTTTAAAACTTACCACTGGCCGTATTGATGATATTGCAAAAGAAATAATAAACGTTGCCAAGTTAAAAAGTCCACTGGGGCGCATCCTTTCCAAAAAAATACGGCCGAATGGTTTACATGTTTCAAAAATTAGCGTGCCGCTTGGTGTAGTTGGTGTAATTTACGAGGCCCGGCCAAATGTTACTTTTGATGTATTTTCACTTTGTTTTAAAACTGGTAATGTATGCCTTTTAAAAGGCGGCAGTGATGCGGAATTTTCAAACAAAGCCATTATTTCGGTGATCCACAAAGTTTTAGCCGAACATGGGATAGATATTAACGTAGCCACCCTGCTCCCACCCGAACGTGAAGCTACCGATGCTTTATTAAACGCTATAGGTTACGTTGATGTACTAATACCCCGTGGCAGTCAGCAACTGATAGACCATGTGCGTAATAATAGCAAAGTACCGGTAATTGAGACCGGTGCCGGTATTGTACACACCTATTTTGATGAATTTGCTGACCTTGAAAAAGGTAAAAACATTATTTTCAATGCCAAAACCCGGCGTGTAAGCGTATGTAATGCGCTGGATTGCGTGATTGTACATTACAGTAGGTTGCGCGACTTGCCAAAGCTTGTAAAACCTTTAAGCGAAAAGCAGGTGGAAATTTATGCTGATGAAACCGCTTTTATGATATTGGAGGGCCACTATCCCGAAGACCTTTTAAAACATGCAAAACCAGAGCATTTCGGCACTGAGTTTTTATCAATGAAATTGGCGATTAAAGTGGTGGAAAGCTTTGATGGCGCACTTGACCATATTGCCGAATACAGTTCCAAACATAGCGAAGCCATCATATCTGAAAATAAAGCCCGTATCAAAACCTTTTTAAGCCAGGTTGATGCAGCGGCAGTTTATGTAAACGCGTCCACGGCCTTTACCGATGGCGCTCAGTTTGGCTTAGGCGCCGAGATCGGCATCAGCACCCAAAAACTTCATGCCCGCGGCCCTATGGGC
>Ga0206884_1042_pt1 | contig 35492 bp, 38 predicted proteins | sample Alteio_BWOrgCont_FD_152914 | JGI IMG/M metagenome (GOLD analysis project Ga0206884, IMG submission 152914) | Enriched cells from forest soil in Barre Woods Harvard Forest LTER site, Petersham, Massachusetts, United States -... | ecosystem: Environmental > Terrestrial > Soil > Temperate forest > O...
CAAAAATATAACTGAAAATCAAATTACTCATTTTCTTATCGATTCAATGAAATGTCCTTTAAAATTCAGGAATAGTGCTTTATCACTTTTTTTAATTTCAATTAGTTTTGAAAAAAAAACAAATGAAAAAAAGAACAAAATGGTTGATTTCAGCCGGCGGTACCTTGCTAATAATAGGAGCAATTGGCTTTTACCCGACCTCTGAAAATCTTGACCCTTCCAAATGGATAAAAATTACCTTACGGGATACTATAAATGCACCACTCCGGGCGGTATCGGAACTGGTAGGAAACGTGAAACTTGAAAAAGCTACCGAAAAGAAGAAATATAATGGCATGCCAGGTATTATAAAAATAAGGCCGCTTACCGGGAATTTTTCGAAACCCGGCGATTCACATGTCGTATATTTTTCGTCCGGAGACACATTAGTTGAATCAATAGTAGTTATAAAGCCCCCCTATGTTTTTTCCTACGAACTTACAAAACCATCTTTACCAATGAAGTATGCGGTTTATAAGGCACGAGGCGAATTTGACCGTTCGGCCCTTGATAGTAACAGGACCTTAACGGTGTGGACCTATTCATTTTTGAACAGGAATTTTATCAGTACTTTCTTTGTCAAAAGCTATATTAAAAATACCCACCAATTTTGGATGAGAGATATGCTGAAGGCTACAAAGGAGCAGATAGAAAAAGATTACCAAGCCAAACGGGACTCAAGTAAACTGAAGGCAGCGTTGTGACCAAACGGAAACTTCCTGAAATCTTCCGTAAAATTGAAATCTATACAGGGCTTCAGTTATTCATCTGGAAAAAATCCGGCATACTTCATCTAAATTCAAATTGTCGTTTTTTTACAAAACGGATAGTAAACTGGGCATATAGCTTTGTGACGTTATTTTCAACCACTATTAGTTAAACATCGGAATGTAATAATGGCAAAAGCGAATTCACGACAAACTCTACCATCTAATGATATGAAAGTCAAAAACTGGATGGGGAAAGTCAATTAAATATCAGGTTTGATTTAACGGCTAATGTTACATTAAAAATTATTGAACCGATAAATCAGCCAATTAAACGATTTGTTTTAAGTATTAAAATTCACTAATGATCTCAATAACACAACAAAAAATGAAAAAGTCACCAATCAATTTATTCGGCATCCTATTGTTGATGCTTGGTTCTCTTACTGCCAGTGCAAAACCTGGTAAAATAAATAAACAGGATACCAGTGTAATAAAAGCGGCCCTGCATAAAGTTAATTTATCCTATGGGGAGGCCTTCGCTAAGGGTGATTCCTCCTTATTTATCAATTGCTATACACCGGATGCCTGTCTGCTTCCTGCAAACTCACCGGCGCTTTGCGGCGTGCAGGCACAACTGGGCTTTTATCGGTTTGCTTATAAGGCAGGGGTACGCAATATTGTATTTACAACGCTAAATCTTTATGGAGCGACTGAACAGTATGTAACGGAAGAAGGTAGTTTTGAAATGTTTGGGCCGAATAATGTTTCATTTGGCAAAGGAAAATACCTTGTTGTCTGGAAGAAAACAGCAGACGGTTGGAAAATGTACCGGGATATGTTTAGCAATAACAGTGCTCCAAAAAGATAATTTTCACTTTTAATAGTATCAAAATAATAAAGATGCAAACAATAACATCCATTTCGCAGAACCTGATTGAATTATTAAGAAATCAGGAATTCGTAAAAGCATATAATGACCTTTTTAGTGAAGATGCCGAAAGTATTGACCCCATCAATCCCCGCCCCGAACCATTAAAAGGACTGTCAAAACTGATTGAAGCTGAAAAATTATTTCTTTCAAGGGCAGAAATTCAAAGTATAGACATCTCTGAAGCAATTCACGCCGGGAACTATTTTACAATCAGGTTGTCGATGGGGTTTTTTATTGATGGTAAGGAAAGAAATATTGATGAACTATGTGTTTATAAAGTCAGCGAGGGTAAAATTATCAGTCAGCAATTTTTTGTGTCCTAACCGGCGCGGACAAATCTTATTATCGGTTCTTAAATGCAAACTAAACTTAAATCTGTCGCCAAAGGCGGCTGTTCGGATGGAAAATTATAGTTTGGAGATAACTGACAAGAACTAAATTAAGTTAAAGTCGCCGCGATCTTAGGTATTGCGATAGAGTTCATTCGAATAATATCGCAATACTTAAACTCTTCTAAACAACTACGGAAGAATTCCCATCCCTGACATTCTATTTGTCACAGCTTTTGGTCAGTTGGTCAAAATAATTATTCCGCAGGCGTTATTTGCATTTCTTTTGAATAAAAAAAGAAGTCACTTACCAGCAATCAACACAATCATGGAAAAAGCTATTTTAAAACCTGCAACTGTAACTACTGCCAATAGGCTCTATTACCTTGATTGGATACGTGTTATTACCATTATTTTCGTTTTTCTGTTCCACTGCTGCATGTTCTTTACTTCCTGGGACTGGCATGTGAAAAATGCAGTGGCCTCACCTACCTTCGATGTAATCGCCTTCATTCTAATTCAATGGATGATGCCAATGTTTTTCTTTATTTCGGGTGCAAGCACCTGGTACGCCCTTCAAACAAAAACGAGTGGCAAGTTTGTAGTCGACAGGTTAAAAAGGATCCTCGTTCCGCTGATATTCGGAATATTCATTTTATCACCGCACCAGGTTTATCTCGAGCGTTTTACCCATCATCAGTTCGATGGTTCATTTATAGATTTTATACCCTATTATTTTCACGGCTGGTATGCATTTGGCGGCAATTTCGCCTGGATGGGACTGCACCTCTGGTACCTGCTGCTATTGTTTGTATTTTCGCTGATATTGCTGCCTTTGTTCCTGTTTATCAAAAGAAAAACAGTAACCAATGACCAATTTCGTTATCCTATTATTTTGCTGCTGGCATTCGTATTATTATTAGCTTTACCAGGATGGATGCTTAAGCCAGACGGCTTCCCTGGAGGGCGCTTATGGGGCGGCTGGAGCATGTTTGAGCATTTGGTTATGCTGGCAATAGGTTATTTTACATTTTCAAGGCCTGAAATAATCCGGTTGTGGACACGCTTTAAAACCGTCATTTTGATCATAACCATATTACTCACTGCTTTTAATATCTACCTGTATGTTGACCATATCATGTTTGAATTTGGTACTATGCTTTACATGCTCAAAGTACTATTGAGGGCTTCGGTATGTTTTGGATGGATATTCACCATAATGGGTTTTGCCGAATTAAGGCTCAATTACACAAATAAAACACTTAAGTATGCCAATCAAGCTGTGCTGCCATTTTATATCCTGCATCAGCCGGTCATCATCTTATTTGGTTATTTTATTGTGCAAACGCAATTGTCCATCGGCCTTAAATACTTCATTATTGCCGGAGTATCATTTGTTATTGTAATATGCCTTTATCAATTTTTAGTGCAGCGTTCCAATGTCCTAAGATTTCTGTTCGGGATGGGGAAGTTGCGGGTAAGTAAGTGAACCGGTTTTGTAACAGCATGGTGGATGCTGTTATTTTATTTCAAGTAGTGTAAAATGCGATATATTGTAATATGGCGACGTCATCAATGCCTGATTTTGAACGCAGTAATTGAAATAATCGGTAATTTTACGGAATGAGTTTCGCCGAATTTTTACCGAAAGCCGATTGGCGTGAGCATATTGCCGCGTATTGGGTGCGAAAAACGGAGCCGGATACAGGGCCTTCGGGCAGGCGGGTCTATGCTGATGGTTGCGTTGACCTGATTTGCAATGCAGGTGAAAGCGTAGCCTACTTTTATCCAATGGCGCGCGGGCAGCAGGCGATTGCTTTACACCCGGGACGATTATATCTTGGCGGAACAATGACTGCTTATGGAGTGCTTAAGAGCGATGTAGAGTGCTTGTTGACGGGGATCCGCTTTTGGCCGGGCGGGTTTTATGCCCTATTCCCGCAAAACATGCAGCAGGTAGTCGACTCGGTTATTGAATTTCCCGAAGGAGAGCTGTGCACGCTAATGCGACGCGCGGAAAATTTGGACGAAAGACTGGATCGATGGTTTGGTGATCGGTCAGTGTTTGGACCGTTGTCGAATACTGGTAAATATGATTTTGTCCTTCTTAGAAAACGAATGTATGATTCGGGAGGCCTGGCGTCCGTGGAAGCCCTGGCTGAGGAAATGTGTGTAAGCAACAGGACACTGGAGCGCATTTTTAACGAAAACGTCGGTATTCCGCCCAAGGAGTTCCTACGAATCGTCCGTTTCCAGGAAGTGTTGAGTCGTTTAAGGAACGCTGCAGGCAAAAATGAATTACCTGTTGCGGCAAAGGAAAGCCTTTTACAGATCGCATTCGAGCTCGGCTATTTTGACCACGCACATCTCACTAATGAGTTTAAAAAATATGCGGGTATTCTTCCTTCTGAATTGTCGCATTTTTACAAAACCGGAATAGCCGGAGGTCAGTATTTTTGACCTAAAAAAAGATATGGTTGTTATTACATGGCTGATCGCCGTCAGTTCGGATTGTGCCGCAGCTTCCCTGCCTTTATAGCCCGGACTACGCAAAAAAACCTCGCTATTATTTGAGATTTATTACCAGCGCTGTTTTTGGGCCCAACGCATTCAGCGGGGGGGCAGCGATGACGTTTCCCGGGCCTCTGTTTCCATTACCTCATTGCGTTGTGCTGGACTGCATTTTATTTTACCGTTTTTCCACGGTTGTTTCACTGTGCCACGGTCTGGACGAGTTAACTATAAATAAAAGATTAAGATGATCGTTGACTTAAAAAGTGACAAGGTGACAAAGCCTACGGCTGGAATGCTTGAAGCCATATATGGAGCGCAAAAGTAAGAATTTAATTTACCAACCTGCATAACCCATACCTCAGCTAAGTTCTGTTCCAATTTTTCACCCTGTCGGTTTATGTACTCATAACCGATTATTGCGCACGCACTATGATCTTCAGCTATGATTTGCTTAACGGTAATGGGCGACATTGCCGGGAGGATGTTATTATACGCCGTGATGAACACCTTCTATCCCCGCAGATTCTCTGCAAGCAACCGGGGACAGAAAAGCTGCCAGTTACGAAAACCGACAACTCTTTCCTATTACTAAATTCCTTTTTATATTTTATTCCAATCGTCTACCATCAATACATCCGCATGGCGGGGGAAAATTTTTGTGGTCAGCACGCGGTGCACTTCCTCGTCGCCATCGGCGCAGCAATCGGCCAGTACTGTTAAACGATAGTCTTTATCCGTTGCTTCGCGCAAAGTTGACAACACTACACCATTGGTAGAAAAACCGGTAAGTACCATGTGCTGAATACCAACAGCCCGTAAAACCAGTTCCAGGTCGCTGCCCGAAAACGCACTTAACCGGCGTTTCATAACGGTAAGCTCTCCGTCTTGCGGAGCTAAATCCGGGTGGATTTTGGTAAACTCATCCATATTTACGGTGGCAAGGCGCTCTTTGACGGCGGCAACGCCCTTATTATTAACGCTTACTTCAGGCGCACCTTGTCTAAAACCAACAGTTACATAAATTACCGGGATTTTATTTTCCCGCGCACTTGCTATGGCTTGCGCAACCTTAGGTAGCAAATTAGATAGCAAGTCTGTAGCGTTGGGAAGCATTCCAACTATTCCTGCTTGCATATCCATTACAAGCAGGGCGGTGTTTTTATTGTTTTTTAGTTCCATTTTGTTTATATTTTTTTAGAAATAAAAAACGGAAACACGAAGAAGAATAAATAGTAAAAAATCATTGATTTATTGAACCGGATGTGTTCTTAAAATAATCCAGGGGTGTTTTGCCTGTAAACATTTTAAAGTCTTTTATAAAATGCGATTGATCAAAATATCCATAGTCATAGGCAATTTCGGATAAAGATTGATGGTTGTATTTTCTATTGATTAAGCTTGTAAGCCGTACTATGGAAGAAAATTGCTTAGGAGATGTGCCTGTAGTTTTTCTGAATTGTTTTTCAAAGGCATCTAAGCTTATATTTAAAATTGATGCAAGCTCTTTTATTTTTATAGTGCCATTTGACAGAACTATTTTTTGAACAGCAGTTTTTATTAAATTATTAGAACGGTTATTGCTAAATAAAGAAAGCAGAAAGTTTTCAATAGTACTGATTTTTTGAAGATTATTACTGTCTTTCGCCAATTGTTCCTCAACACCTAAAACAACCTGCCCTGGAAGAAAATCGTATAAAGATATACTCACTTCTGAAAAATTTTGCAATGGTTCTTTAAAAAATAAAGCGGATCCACATGGTTTGAATTTTACTAAAATTGTTTCTGTATTCTTTGATAGAAAAATAGGTTTTACCGACTTTCTTAATCCTGTAATGGCAGAAGGCGGCAAATCTTTTTGAATGTCATTTGCCCAATAACTGTGTTGTCCTTTGCTTCTAAAAGATAGAACCGGTGAGGTTTCGGGGATTATAGCTTCTGAAATTGCTTGTTCTGTTTTTATAACCAGGTAATTTTCAACGTGGTTTCTTAGTATTCCTGTTGGTTTGTATGTTTCAAAAATCATTTCTTATTGTTGAGATTAAATAGCCGTGTATGTCAGTTTACAATTCCGACTAACGTTCACAGCTTTGTGCAGGTGGGGAATTTGAAAATTGTGCGCCTGGAACCACTGCCCAATAAAAATACAAAAGATGAAGCTAACAAACAAAAGCCCAACAGTATTACGTCCGCCGAAACCGCTGATAGCGAAAAACTCCCGGTAGTTTATATACCCTTGACGTTTTATCTTCGTCAGGCCCCGCTAATCCGGGTTCCCGAATCAGAATAACCCTTATCGACATAAATCTTAAGAAACTCATAATTGCGTTTACCTTTGCAGGATGGCAGGCATCTATATCCACATCCCTTTTTGCAAGCAGGCATGCCATTATTGTGATTTTCATTTCAGCACCTCATTAAAATATAAAGATGAGCTTTTGCAAGCGCTGGTGAAAGAGATCCAACTGCAAAAAGATTATTTTAACAGCGAAACTATTGAAACCATATACTTTGGCGGCGGTACGCCATCATTATTAAGCAGCGATGAAATCAGCTTGCTGATAGGTACAATTACCGGTTTGCATACAGTATCATCCGATGCTGAAATTACTTTAGAAGCCAACCCTGATGATCTTCATAAAGAAAAGTTGCAATCCCTTCGCCAAACCGAAATAAACCGTTTTAGTATTGGGATACAATCGTTTTTTGATGATGATTTGGAGTGGATGAACAGGGTACACCGCGCCAACGAAGCCGAAGCATCCGTGAAAAGAGCGCAGGATGCCGGGTTCGAAAATATAACTGTCGATTTGATCTATGGTTATCCATTGTTAAACGATCAAAAATGGAAATATAACCTCGATAAAGTTTTTGAACTGGGCGTGCCCCATGTATCATCCTACTCCATGACGGTTGAGCCAAAAACGGCACTGGCCTCATTCATAAAAAAGAAAAAACAACCGGCAATGGACGACCAGCAAAGCGCCGAACAGTTTATTTTATTGATGGACGCCATGCAAACCCACGGTTTTGAGCATTACGAAATATCAAATTTTTGCAAACCTGGGCATTACTCAAGGCATAACTCCAATTATTGGAAAGGGGTAAAATACCTGGGCATTGGCCCTTCGGCACATTCATACAACGGCGAAACAAGGCAATGGAATATTGCCAATAATGCGCAATATATACAGGCGATGGAAACAGGCCATATACCTGCCGAAACCGAAACATTAACCGAGACCGACCGGTTAAATGAATACATAATGACTTCCCTCCGCACCATATGGGGGCTTGAGCTTAACAAGCTAAATTCAATAGCACCAGGCGCTGCAAGCCAGCTGCTAATAGCTGCAAAACGTTATTTTGATAACTACTGGATAGAACAAAAAGATGGTGTAATTTACCTTACCCAAATGGGGAAATTATACGCAGATAGTATAGCATCGGGGTTGTTTTTTTAGAAAAATATTAATATTTCTTAGCCCCTCTTTCCGCCGCAGGCGAAGAGAGGGTGATCCAGCGAAGCGCAGATCGGGTGAGTAAACTCTGCGAGCGGTGTTGACGTGGTGCATAGCGCAAATGCATTGCGCTGAGTTTACTCACCCCCGACATCGCTACGCTTGTCGCCCCTCTCTTCACCTGCGGTGGAAAGAGGGGAAAGCTGATACTACAATAAAAAAAAATCACCATCCAAAAAACCGCGATTTCCTAAACCCCGTATCTTCTCCTAAATAACACAAATTAAAATCCTTATGAAAAAATTAATTATCGCGGCCTTTGCATTAGCAGCTTTTGCAATAGCGCCAAAAGCAAATGCACAAGATCCAATGGTGGGTGGTGCAGCCATGTACCCAACAAAAAACATTGTTGAAAATGCTGTAAATTCAAAAGACCACACTACACTTGTAGCTGCGGTAAAAGCAGCCGGTTTGGTTGAAACTTTAGAATCGGCAGGCCCGTTCACCGTATTTGCACCAACCAACGAAGCGTTTGACAAATTACCCGCCGGAACAGTTGACAACCTGGTAAAACCTGAAAACAAAGCCACTTTAACAAAAGTTTTAACTTATCACGTAGTTGCCGGTCGTGTAAGTTCAGCCGACCTGTGGGAAAAAGTTAAGGCTGGTAATGGCTCGGCAACTTTAACCACCGTTGAAGGCGGCACATTAACTGTTATGGCAAAAGGTAAAAAACTTTATCTTGTTGACGAAAAAGGCGGAAAATCATGGATAACCATTGCTGATGTTAACCAGAGTAACGGCGTAATACACGTAGTAAACACGGTATTGATGCCTAACTAACCAGTTGGCAGTTGCCAGCGGGCAGTTTGCAGTAGGCAGTCATTTGAAAAGTTTGCAGTTAGCATTGCGCAGTATGGCAGTAGAAAACTGCAAACTGCTAATTGCCTACTGCAAACTTTTATTGTTGTGAACTGTCAAATCAATATCAAAAACAAAGATCAGCGTTTTGTGTTTTTTACATTTATTTAATTTTGCCTGTTAAATAATTGTGAACATGAGCATGGTACTATCCCCCATTGATACCGTAGACGAAATAAATAAAGAAGATTTTATTAATAATTATTTAAACCCACGCAGGCCCCTGATCATCCGCAAAGCCACCGAAACCTGGCCAGCCCTGCAAAAATGGACCTTTGAATATTTGAAAGAGGTTGTGGGCGACCAAGTAGTGCCATTGTATGACAGTTCGAAAGCAGACCCTTCGAAACCTATTAATGCAGCTGCCGCCGAAATGAGGTTTAGCGACTATATAGACCTGATACAAAAACAACCAACTGATCTCCGCATATTTTTGTTCGACCCGATAAAACATGCGCCGGCATTGCTGGATGATTATCGCTCGCCCACCAATTTGATGGGGGGATTTTTGGACAAATACCCCAATATGTTTTTCGGCGGCGCCGGCTCGGTAACTTTCCTGCACTACGATATTGACCTTGCACATATATTCCATACGCATTTTAATGGCCGCAAGCATGTGATTTTATTTGACCAAAAATGGAGCGAACGTTTGTATTGCATCCCCTTTGCTACTTATGCACTTGAAGATTACGATATTGAAAAACCTGATTTTAAAAAATTCCCGGCGTTGGATGGTATAGAAGGGCAGCAGGCTGTATTGGAACATGGCGACACCTTATTTATGCCAACGGGTTACTGGCACTGGATGAAATATCTTGATGGCTCGTTCTCCATTTCTTTACGCGCCTGGGACAAATCGTGGGCCATTAAAGCAAAAAGTCTTTATAATTTAACTATTCAACGCAAGTTTGATGATTTGATGAAGAAGAAATTCAACAGCAGGTATATGGGTTGGAAAGAAGAGCTGGCCGTTAAACGGGCAAACAGGGCAATGGCAGAAGGTACGTCTGTTTAGCTCAACCGTATTAACAATTTCTTAATATATATGCACATTTTATTTCGTTATTTTGTTCCCTTTCGGGGGATAAGTTTTTTGTTAGCTTGTACTGATCCTGGAAGTAAAGAACAACATGAGTTTTATTCTCCGCCCAATAGATACTGTCGATAATATAAGTCCTGAAGATTTTAAGAAGCATTATTTAACCCCACGCCGGCCGCTTATTATAAAAAACCTCACCACCAACTGGCCGGCACGTGAAAAATGGACGCCCGATTATTTAAAACAGGTTGTGGGCAACAAGGTTGTACCTTTGTATGATAACTCCAAGGCCGACCCATCAAAACCTATAAACTCATCGGCTGCCGAAATGCCTTTTGATGCGTATATAGATCTCATCATGTCGCAACCGACAGAATTAAGGATATTCTTTTTCAATATTTTTAAGCAGGCCCCGCATTTACTGGCTGATATTGCTTTCCCGAAAGAGTTGATGGGTGGTTTTATTGAGAGCATGCCCTCCATGTTTTTTGGCGGATCAAATTCGGTTACTTTTTTACATTACGATATCGACCTGCCGCATATTTTCCACACTCATTTTGGCGGGAAGAAGCATGTGATACTTTTCGAAAACAAATGGAAACGCCGTTTATACTGCATCCCAAATGCTACCTATGCACTGGAAGATTATGATGTATTGAATCCCGATACAAAAAAATTCCCGGCATTGGATGGCGTGGAAGGCATTGAAGCGTTTCTGGAACACGGCGATACCCTGTTTATGCCAACCGGCTACTGGCACTGGATGAAATATATTGAAGGCGGCTATTCCCTGAGCCTCCGTGCCTGGGATGCTTCCATTACCCGCAAAGCAGCCAGCGTTTATAACCTTGCCGTAAAAGGCGGGCTGGATAGTGTGCTAAAAATGACCTTTAAAGCAAAATATTCCAAATATCGCGAGGGATTAGCTGTTAAATGGGCGGACAGGGAATTGGCTGCGGGGAAACCTTTTAAGTCTTAAGTCCGAAGTCGAAAGTCTTAAGCCCGGATCCAAATAACTTTTGACTTTAGGCTTAAGACTTCAGACTTGTTACTTCCTCTTCAGCTCCTCAAACTTTCGCCTCGTATCACTTGTTTCCTGTAGGTTTAATGATTTTTCGTACGCTTCCATCGCTTTTTGTTTGTCGCCGGCGGCTACATAGTAATCGCCAAAACTATCCCAGGCGTTGGAACTTCCCGGATGATTTTCAATGTTCCGTTTAAAAAGGGCATAAGCGTAATTCATTCTTTGCATGCTCATGTATCCATAGGCCATATCGTTTATCATATCCTCGGTAGGCAAAACCTGGTAGCCCATTTGCTTTGAGACTTCGTTAAAATGAACATTTATCAGCGAATCGGGACTTAATTCCGGGTGCGCCCTTACGTAGTTCATATCGAAACGAAAAAAATTAAATATATACCTCAATGCGTCATATTCAGCATTTAATTCAACCGAGCCATGCCACTCGTTAGGGTAAAACTTGGAGCCAAAATACAGCCCCGGAGGTTTGGCGCTCCGTAAAAACTGAATAAAGGGAAATACAGCGTGTGTTACCGGCGCTATGAGCGCGGTATCTTTCATAAGGCTTACGGTATCCATCCCCACAGGGATATTGTTGGCCATAGCGACAAACAAGGATCGGCCGCTAAAATCACGCTGCAATAACCCGGCTTCCTGCTTCTTTATCCATCCCTCGCCATCCCACCATAAACTTGGGTCGATGGCAATGTAGGCTTTGAACAGGTTGGTATGATTGAAGAAAGCATTCACAACTGTTAAACCACCTAAAGAATGCCCGCTGAAAACGCGATAGGTTGTAGTTGGGTAATGGGCATCAACATAAGGTATAAGTTCCTTTTCAATAAAACCCATAAAGTTTTCGCCGCCGCCAGATTTGGCTGCATCGCCGGCATTTATAATACGGTCGGGCTTAACATGCGTTGGGGTAAGGTCTCTTTCCCTGTCGGTATTGCAAATGCCAACGATCACCATATTGGGTACAATCCCTGATATTTGTTCTACTATGGCTACGGCCGATTGAAAATGTGTTTCCCCATCCAGGATATACAAAACCGGGAAATGTTCGTTTTTGTCGCCTTCAGGCACATGGATATAAACCGCACGTTTTTCTTTTAAAATATTAGAATAAACCGTATCCACGGTGCCGATGGTTATCCGGTTATCCTTTTTTTGCGCGAAGCCGGTGAGCATCGCCAGGCTAAAAATCAATGAGAAAAATATTTTCAAGGTGTATATTTTGCAGATGTTTTGGAATATTTCGACCATTTACTCATCAAACATATATAAGACGCAGATGGGAAATGAATAGTTACAGGTTAAATTAAAGCTACTTGGTTAGCGCTTGTAAAACTACCGGTCTATATTCAGGATCTTTCTCGCTTAATTCTAACCATTTATCAGCAGAATTAATATTAAGGAATAATTCGCCTTCGTCATCCTTCGTTTCGAAAAACAATTTGTATTGCTTAATATTGGGATTAGTATTGCCAGTGCTTCCTGTAACGCTTTTTGCAAATATTGTTAAATCCACAAAGCTTGCTGATACCTGGTCGGCGAATTTAGAACCGGGCGCGATCCTTTGCTTATATAGTTCTGAGAGTTTATGGAGTAAATTATCGCTTTCTTTACCTATAGTTCTTAGCGTGATAGCATCTCCAAAACCCTGACTATTTATCCGCTTTTTTGTAACATAAATCAATAACCCAAAATCTTCATTATTAGAGCGTGATACAGCTTTGTAGATTTTGGATGTGTCATTTTCACTTATATCAACAACCGAAAGTCTAATATCACCTCCCCAACCATCATCTTTATCATTTAACACAATTAAAGGCTTTATCAGGAAATCCGTATTATCAGGGGTTTTATTTTTATTGGGCGAACATCCAATTTGTGCGCATATAATTAATACAATAACCAGTTTCCTCATTTGAGAATGTATTTTATGAATCCAGATATTTTCTTCATCCTGCAATTTAAATAATTTTCCCAAAAACCTTTTACCTTTAGCCTTTTACCTTTCACCAAAAAATGAATAGCATCCTCTGTTTCGGCGAAATTTTATGGGACACCTTTGGCGATGAAAAGGTTGCCGGCGGGGCGCCCATGAATGTAGCGCGCCATTTAGTGCAGCAAGGCGCAAATGTTTCGTTTGCAAGTCGTGTAGGCACGGATGTATCCGGCAAGGGTTTGGTTGAGTTTTTAAAAGCAAGCGGCCTGTACAGTGACTTGATACAGCCTGATGATAAGCTACCTACCTGCGAGGTTACCGTTCAGTTAGATAAAGACGGGCAGGCAACTTATATAATTCCTGAACCTGTATCGTGGGATAATATTCAACCTGGCACCAAGCTGGATGAAGCAGCCAAACAGGCCCCCGCAATAGTTTACGGCAGCCTGGCTTGCCGTGAGGTTAACACCCGCACTACCCTATTAAATTTATTGGCGAAAACTCAAACGCTAAAAGTTTTCGATGTGAATTTGCGCGCCCCGCATTATACCATAGAAACAATCGAAAAGCTTGCCGCAGGGGCCGATATGCTCAAAATGAATGAAGATGAAGCAGCATTACTAACCGGCGGCAAGCCCGAAAACGCCAAAGAAAACATCAAGGTCTTTCATAAAAAATACAAGGCCCAAACCATTTGTGTTACGCGAGGCGGCAATGGCGCAATTGTATGGCACGATGATAAATTTTACGAACACCCCGGCTTTAAGGTAAAAGTTGTAGATACCGTTGGTGCAGGCGATTCCTTTTTGGCGGCTTTTGTTAACGGCTTATTAAAGGGACAACCCATGCCGCAGATTATTGAACGGGCCTGCAAAATTGGGGCTTTTGTGGCAGGGAAGCGTGGGGCGAATCCGGTGTATGATGAAACGTGTAAAATTATTTAGTTAAAACCCTTTGATATTATGTTAAACCGAATATTCATAGTTTTTTTCAGCTTTATCAGCGCATCGTGCTATTCCCAGGTAGATTACGGTTTACTTAAAAATTGGAAAATTCACGAAATTCCTTCAAATTCCGACACTCTGAGAAAATACAACAATTCAGTAAATGACTGGTCTGTTTTTATTAGAAATAATACGCTGACGGTAATTAAAAGAAAACAATACGACGACCAATCCATATTACCCTTCGATGTAAAACCGAAAGGAGATGAAAAATCTAAAATGAGCGGACGAATCTCACTTATCAAAGTAGAAGACGGTTATTTAGTGGGATTCAACCGGGGTGAATGGGGAGGTTATTTGTACTGGTTTTCAAAAGATGGCTCAAATCATTATTTAATATCTAATGACCAAGTAGTTCAATTCATAAATAAAAAAGGCCAAAATTATGCAATTCAGGGTTTAGCGCACTTGACTATGTCGGAAGGTAGTATCATCAAAATTGAAAAGAAAAACAATAAATGGTTAGCCCACGAATACGTATCATTACCAACAGCCCCAGAGGCGATTGGATTAGACATAGACGATAATTTTTTAATAATGACTTCAAAAAGTCTTTTAAAAATTGAAGACAATAAAAAAATTCAAACTTTGATCGGTAGGGGTTTTTGGTATGATGATCTCACTACAAACTCAATGGTTATCAGTAATAATATAATTTATGCTGGCATGACTGCCGGTGTGTTTAAATATGATTTGTCAAACGGCAAGCAAGAATGGCTTTTGCCTTATTAATTGTTAATTGTCATCCATACCTAACAATTCAATTAATTCACCCCATCCCCAAACTTTTCAAAAAAATAATCCGTTTCTTTATATCAGAAAGGGTATCTGTATGCGTGGTTTTGAGTTTTCGAAGTTTAGGCCCAGCCAAATCCCAAAAGGCGGGTTTGATGACCTGTTAAAATTATTCCTTGAATTGCTTAATTATACAGCCGGCGATGCGGGCGAAGCCTTGGCCTGGATGAATGAGCTGGACAAGCAATATAATATTACCAATAACGAGTACGGGATGGGTAATTTTATTGATGACCTGAAACAAAAAGGCTTTTTGACAGAAGACAATGAAAAAGGCGAATTTAATATTACCGCAAAAACGGAACAAAGCATCCGGCAGTCGGCATTGGAAGAGATATTTGGCAAGCTGAAAAAATCGGGTAAAGGCAATCACCGTTCGCCTCAATCAGGGCAAGGCGATGAGAAAAACGCGGAACGGCGCGAGTTTGAATTTGGCGACAGCAGCGACCAGATCAACATGACGCAATCTATCCATAACGCGCAGGTTAACCACGGCATCGGCGATTTTATGATGACCGAGCGTGACCTTGAAGTAGAGGAAATGGACTATAAAACCCTTACCTCTACCGTGCTGATGATAGATATTTCGCACTCCATGATACTTTACGGCGAGGATAGGATAACCCCTGCCAAAAAAGTAGCAATGGCGCTTGCGGAGCTTATCCGCACAAAATACCCGAAAGACACTTTGGACATCGTGGTATTTGGCAATGATGCATGGCCCATCACCATAAAAGATTTGCCTTATTTGCAGGTTGGCCCATATCATACCAATACCTACGCCGGGCTTGAGCTCGCTACCGATTTACTGCGCAGACGAAAAACCCACAATAAGCAGATATTTATGATAACCGATGGCAAGCCTACCTGCTTAAAAGAAGGGACAAAATATTATAAAAACAGTATCGGGCTTGACAGAAAGGTGGTTAATAAAACGCTGAATATGGCGGCACAATGTAAACGGCTTAAAATACCGATCACAACTTTTATGATAGCTAAAGACCCCTACCTTCAGCAATTTGTTCGTAAATTTACAGAGACAAACGGCGGCAAAGCTTTCTATAGTTCGCTGAACGGTTTGGGCGAATATATTTTTGAGGATTATATCCGTAACAGAAGAAAAACAGTAAGATAATTTGAAGATGTGTTAATTTGATAATTTGAAGATGCACCCTTTCTTCATTTTCAAATCGCCAAATTTTCAAATAAAGATATTATGAATGTTGAGCGCATTGACCACCTGGTTTTAACAGTAAAAGATATTGACGAGACCTGTAATTTTTATAAAGACATATTGGGTATGGAGGTGGAAACATCTTCATTTAGAAAAAGGGCGCTAAAGTTTGGCAACCAAAAGCTTACCATTCATCAAAAAGGAATGGCCTTTGAACCGAATGCCCATTTACCTACGCCCGGCGCCATTAATATATGTTTTATTGTAAAAGAAACGGTTGAACAGGTAAAAGCAGAACTTGAAAGCAAAAACATACCAATTGAGGGAATGGTACAGCGCCCCGGCGCGGCAGGTAAAATAACTTCAATTTATTTCCGCGACCCGGATCAGAATTTGATCGAGGTTTGCAATTACATATAATTAATTTGAAGATGTGTTAATTTGAAAATTTGAAGATGCTTTAATTCTTCATTTTCAAATTTTCAAATCCTCAAATTTTCAAATTAAAAAAATGACTAAAACAACTATAAAAACCCTTGGCGAATTAAAGAAGACGGATTATAAAAGCCGGTCGGTTAAGGATGAATTGAGGGCTAACCTGATAACACAGCTACAAAAAGGCGAGGGCGGCTTTGAAGGGATAGTGGGCTTTGAGGATACCGTTATCCCCGACTTGCAAACCGCAATTCTTTCGCGCCATAATATTTTACTGCTTGGCTTACGCGGGCAGGCAAAGACACGTATCGCCCGTTTGCTGGTCAACCTGCTTGATGAATATGTGCCATATATTGAAGGATCGGAACTTTATGATGATCCACTGGCGCCAATTTCATGGTATGGCCATAACGAAATAACTACCAAAGGCGATGATACGCCTATTGCCTGGGTACACCGTTCAGAACGTTATACAGAAAAACTGGCAACACCTGATGTTACGGTTGCTGACCTTATCGGCGATGTTGACCCAATAAAGGCGGCCACTATGCGGCTCACCTATTCGGATGAACGGGTAATCCATTTTGGCTTGATACCACGTGCACATCGGGGCATTTTTGTGATCAATGAATTGCCGGACTTGCAGGCCCGTATACAGGTATCCCTGTTTAATATCTTGCAGGAAAGGGATATACAGATACGTGGTTTTAAACTGCGCCTGCCGCTCGATATACAATTTGTATTTACCGCAAACCCTGAAGATTATACCAACCGCGGATCGATAGTTACGCCGCTTAAGGACCGGATTGAGAGCCAGATATTAACGCATTATCCGCGTACGGTTGAAGTTTCCCGCAAAATTACCCAGCAGGAAGCTTCACTAACTACTGAACAACGCTCGGCTATTGAAGTTGACGACCTTGTAAAAGATTTGATTGAGCAGATCGCTTTTGAGGCAAGAAATTCGGAATATATTGATAAAAAATCGGGGGTATCGGCACGTTTAACTATATCAGCTTTTGAAAACCTGGTAAGCAACGCTGAAAGGCGCATGCTAATCAATAACGAAAAAAGCACCTTTGTGCGTATCTCCGATTTCCTGGGTGTGATACCTGCCATAACGGGCAAAATCGAGCTGGTTTATGAGGGTGAACTGGAAGGTCCGGGCAAGGTTGCCAATATCCTTATAGGTAAGGCCATAAAAACCTTGCTGGTGCAATTTTTTCCCGACCCTGAAAAAACTAAAAAAGCAAAAGCCCCAAACCCTTATGCCGAGATTATCAACTGGTTTGGCGATGGCAACAACTTATCTGTAATTGATGAACTGCCCTTATTTGAGTATAAAAAAGCTCTAAATTCAGTATCGGGATTAAAACCGCTTGTTAAAAAACTGCACCCGCGTTTAACCGAAAACCAGGAGTTATTATTAATGGAGTTTGTTTTACATGGACTGTCCGAGTTTTCGCAATTAAACAAAGGCTTTCTTGATAATGGGTTTGCATTTTCGGATATGTTTAACAGCTTGTTTAACCTGCAGCCCGATGATGACGACCTTGATATAGATGATGACAGGTATTAGTTATAATAAGGGGGCACGCCTTTAACATGACCTTATTTATAGTAATACTTTTAATAATTGACGTTTACGTTTTAAGCGGCTTACGCGGTTTGCCAAAAAAATGGCGGTTCCTGCATAAAAAGTGGTTTATCGCTGCCTACCTGGTATTTTCCGTATTGTTGATAGCAGGCCTGGTTACTGTAACATTTGTAAAAGTCGGGTTCGCGTTAAGGCTGTCGTATATCGTATTCTTTTTCTTAGAACTGGTTTTTAAGGCTTCGTTTGGGTTGTTTATTTTGTTGGATGACTTACGCAGGACTTCCCTTTATATAATAAAAAAAAATCAAAGACCAGCTCCCAGCGAGGAAATTCAACCGGCGCCGTTGGCTATCCCAAGGTCACAATTTTTGATGAAAGCCGGGTTGCTGGCAGGCACCATTCCGCTTGCAGCTTTAAAAATTAACATGAAAAGCGGGCTTTATGATTACCACGTAAAGCGCTATAAACTGTACCTGCCAAATTTGCCAAAAGCATTCGATGGCATTAAACTGGGACAAATTTCGGACATACACTCGGGTAGTTTTTACAACAAGAAAGCCGTATTGGGCGGCGTTGAAATGCTGATGCGTGAAAAAGCCGACATTATCTTTTTTACGGGCGACCTTGTAAATTTTTATAGCAACGAACTGCGCGAATACCAGGATATTTTTAGCAAGGTAAGGGCTCCGCTTGGCGTGTTTTCCAGTTTAGGAAATCATGATTACGGGGATTATTCCAATTGGCCAAACCTGGCGGCAAAAAAACAAAACTTTGATAACATAATAACCGCCCATAAAAATATGGGATGGGACCTGCTTAGGAATGAGAACCGGCGTTTAAAGATTAATGGTGAGGAAATAGGCATACTCGGCGTTGAAAACTGGGGCCAATTAAGCCGTTTTCCAAAGTATGGGCGAATGGACCTTGCGGTAAAAAACACCGATGACCTGCCCGTAAAGTTACTGCTGTCACATGATCCATCGCATTGGCGGGCACAGGTATTACCACACTATAAGCAAATTGACGCCATGTTTTCCGGCCATACCCACGGTATGCAGTTGGGCGTACGCACAGAGAATTTTCAATGGAGCCCTATTGAGTATGTTTATAATGAGTGGGCAGGATTTTACCATGAAGGGCCGCAGCAATTATATGTAAACGTTGGCTATGGATTCTTATTCCCCGGGAGGGTTGGAATATTGCCGGAGATTACGATATTTGAGCTAAAAGCGGGCGCCGCTCCCCATGTTTAAAAAGCAAGAAGGCGCAGGCCAGAACCTCAATATCGAAGATGAAAAAAATATTCCTGCCGGTTATTGACTTCCTTCTTTTCAGTAATTTTTTTATGGCCGTATGTGCTGTTGCGCAAGGTCTTGTTACTTTTTATTTGATCGGCGCAAAACCTGTTTTCCCCGTACTCTGGCTCCTTTTTACCTCAACGCTGGGCATTTACAATTTTTGCATACTACTCACAAAGCCTGCTTACCCCGATAAATCACCTTATAAACGTGTCCGCTGGTTTTTTTCGCATTACCGGTTGATGGTAACTTTTACCATCGTATCGGTGCTTTCATTGATCCCTCTGTTCTTTTTAATGTCGATAGAGTCAAGGATACTCCTCATTTTTTTGAGTGTTCTGTCTTTTTTTTACAGCCTGCCTATATTTACTATCGATGATAAAAAATTCGGACTGCGCAATATTCCGGGGCTAAAACAATTCCTGATAACACTGGTATGGACCATGAGCACGGTTTTGCTGCCCATACTTGAAGCCCAGCATTTCAATTTAACAACAATATCCCTGCGCGATACTACCATCCTTATCGCCAAACGCTTTTTGTATATCGGCGCACTTACAATTCCGTTTGACATTCGCGACCTTTTTGAAGATCGCCAATCGGGCTTAAAAACCGTACCGGTGGTATGGGGCGAAAAAAATGCCTATCTATTTTGCCAGGCGTTATTGGCCGGATACATTGTGCTATTATTTCTTTTCAGGAACGACGGTTTTAACCCTGATTTCTTCGCGTTAACCGTTACCGCCATTTTAACCGGCTGGCTCATCTTTAAATCAAAGTGGGAAAAGAATGAGTACTACTATTTTCTATTTATGGATGGAGTGCTGATACTACAGTATTTTATGTTGCTGCTTTTTAATTGGGTAAGTGTTTACTTTATGTAAGTACACTGCGTGTTACATATCTAATCTTCCATCAAAACAGTAATTGTAATAAACTGAACCAATTTATCAACAAACAATGGTTTCATCCTGCTTCTGTTAGAATTAGTGTTTTTAATAATATGACGCTCCGGGACATAGGCGATCAAATGTGATTTTGCTTTACCATTAGGTGCATGACCGGGATTTGTAAACATGTCCGGGTTCAAAGAAAATGAAAAACCGTCATTTATATCAGAGTGCGTGATCATTATGCATATATAAATTTGCTCATTATCATGTACGGTCTGGTTCGATATGTTAACAGCAGGATGATTTTCAGTTTTGTTGTTATGCGGAATTAGAAAAGGGACTTCTATAATGTCGCCTCTTTGATATGCCATAAATTAAAATGAAAGTTTTTGGGCAATTGTTTCCTGTGATAATTTGGCAAGGCCATCTTTTATATACCCCGGCGTTTTTTCAACTGGGGCATCTTTCATTAAATATTTAAAACAAGTAATCTCAATTGTATTAAGCCTTTTACTTATTGTTTTAAACCTGTCTTTAAAGCCTGGATCACCAAAATATTGTTTGTCTTGAAACTTATCGTGCATTTTCTCAAAAAAGGCATTTAACCTCCTGATGCTTTTGTAATAGCTCTCCAATTCATCTTTATCCAGTAACCTAATGTTTTCAACCGGGATTTCAAGGTCATCCAATGTCTTTAAAAAATTATCAAGTACCGGGTGAAAGCTTTTTTCAAGGTAATTATCGGCATGGCTTAATATGTCAAGAAAAATGTATTCAATCGATGAATCCGTTTTTTCCTCAAAATCATATGCAAATACTGTATTCATAATCTATACATAAATATACGTCAAATTATTAACATTTAGTATTTATTAAAACGTTTAGATTTGGCAACTTTTCGAAAGTTGTCAAATCTAAACTATTGCATCACCGGTAACTCTATACAACTGGCAAACCCTGTTGAATGATATATTTTTTGCGTAGCAGATTGATAATCGCTTGCTTTTGCTTCAAATATATTGGGTACGTACTTTTGCGGGTTACGGTCAATTACCGGGAACCACGTGCTTTGTACCTGCACCATTATTTTGTGGCCTTTCTTAAATACGTGATCGGCGCCGTGCAGGTCGATGGTGTATTCCTCAACTTTGCCTGGGGTAATTGGTTCCGGGTTCGAAAAGCTTTTCCTGAACCTGCCACGAAATACATCGTCAGCTATCATCAGTTCATAGCCTGCCATTTTGGGTTCTTTTTTATATTCCTGTGGGTAAACATCTATCAGTTTTACCACCCAATCGGCATCGCTGCCCGATGTTGCTGCATAAAGCTTTGCGGCAACATTACCGGTAATAGTGACATCTTCGGTAAGCGTATCGGTTTGCCAGCTTAATACATCTGGGCGGTTGTCTACAAAGCGTTGGTCTTCTGTAAGCCAGAAATACCATCTTGATCCGGGCCCATAGGTTTCCTCAACAGGCCTTGCCCGATAAGGCACCGGTTTCGCAGGATCGGAAACATAGCTATCAAAGGGTTTAGTTTCGGCAGCAGATGGTTTTTCAAAAGATAGTTTGCCATTGGCATGAAAATATATGCTTTTTTCAACGGCTTCCTTAGGCGGCCATGCAGTATAGTTTTTCCATTGGTTTGATCCTGTCTGGAACGATATGGCCTTGGCAAATTTACCATCACCTTTGCTTTTTAAATACCAGGCAAACCATTTGGCTTGTATTTCTTTTCTAAAATAAGTACCGGTGGCCTGGTCATCAAACTTTATATTGCCCAGGCTTTTTCCTTCACCGCCTGCCCAGCCTCCATGACGCCATGGACCAAGCACAATAAAGTTTTGGTTGTTCGTATCGTGTTTTTCCAACGCCTTGTAAGCTGTCTGCGGGCCAACCATATCCTCCTGGTCCCACCAACCGCTTACATGCTGAATGGCTGTGCGCGGATGGTCTAAACGATAAGCCAACGCTTGCTTTTGCCAAAAGGTATCGTAATCGGGGTGGGCTATAAAGTTGTTCCAGGTAGGTAGCGTACCATGCGCATATTTTTTATTGATGTTTGATAGCGGCCCGAGTTTCAGGTACCAGTCGTAAGTATCATACTGGTGAAAATTATACAAGGAATCCGTCTTGGCAGCCTCTGTTAAAACAGCATATTCAAAGCCATAACTCAACCTGAAAGCGCCGTTATGGTGAAAATCATCATTCATAAACATATCTGCCGGCGTTGCCTGTTCTGATACAGCTTTTAATGCAGGGTGCGGGTCGGTCGCAGCTATGATGGCTGTCCAACCATCGTATGATATGCCGTAAATCCCAGCTTTACCATTATTATTGGGTATGTTTTTCAAAAGCCAGTCGATAGTATCGTAAGTATCGCTTGCTTCGTCAATGGCTTTAGGATTGCTTTTATCCCGGTTAAAACGCTGCATTTCAAATTTACCTTCAGACAAATACCTGCCCCTTATGTCCTGGGCAACAAAAATATAGCCTTCATCTGCCAGGTCTTTTGTATAATCCCGCTTTTCGGGGCTTGGGGCTTCACTTACGCCATAAGGTGTGCGGGTTATCAAAAACGGAAGGGGTTCCGATTGATTTTTTGGCGTGAATATCACTGTATGCAGCTTAATGCCATCCCGCATGGGGATCATTGCTTCCTGGCGGTTATATTTATCATCAGGCTTGGTTGGCTGCGCAAACAGGCTGGCCGTGCTTACCAATAAAATGGCGATAAATGTGATCTTTGTAAATATTGTTTTCATGATTTCCCTGGTTAGGATATGTGACTAAATATAGGGACATTCTGCCAAAAATCAATACACATGGCCGCCAACTTCAACAATTCTGCATGGTTTTATGACCGGCTTTCACGCCTGGTTTATGGCAAGGCATTAATTAATGCCCAGGTGTTTTTGCTGCAAAATATCCCGACAAACACTAACGTACTTATTGTTGGCGGCGGTACCGGCTGGATATTGGATGAAATCACGAAAATACACTCGTCAGGTTTAAATATCACTTATGTGGAAATAGCACCAAACATGATCGCCCTATCTAAAAAAAGAAACACCGCCGGCAACTATGTAGTTTTTGTTAATGATGCGATTGAAAACGTTTCCCTTCCGGCTGACTTTGACGTAGTGATAACCCCTTTTTTGTTTGATAATTTTACTGAGCAAACCACGCAAAAGATATTTGATCATATCCATGAAATACTTAAGCCCAATGGGTTATGGCTCAATTGCGATTTTCAGCTAACCGGTAAATGGTGGCAAAACGTGTTGTTAAGATCGATGTTTTTGTTTTTCAGAACGGTTTGCAACATCGAAGCATCGCAATTGCCGGATGTTGAAAAGCACTTCGCAGCACATAATTATAAAACTATTGAAGAGCAGAAGTTCTTTGGTGACTTTTTAATTTCAAAGGTTTATAAAATGGCGTAGGAGACACGATGCCTCGCGTCTCCTACGAATGTTCCATGAAATTCCTCTACCCGGCGTACACAAACTTATACCCAATCCCTCTTACAGTCTGCAAATACTGCGGGGAATCGGCATTTGATTCTATCTTTTTGCGAAGCCTTACTATGTGCATATCCAGCGTACGGGTGTTTACATCGGCGTTATAACCCCAAACTTCCATCATCAGCTCTTCGCGGTTAATTACTTTGTTTTTGTTTTTCAGGAAGTAAAGCAATATCCTGTTTTCAAGTATCGTAAGTTCTACTTTCTTGCCATCCCTTATCAGCAAATGCGTATTAGGCAGGTGCTCCATGTTCGCGAACTTATACGATTCTGATTTTTCTGTATTCAACGAGAATTTAATCTTGCTGTCTATCATCGCCACCAAAACATCCATGTTAAAAGGCTTGATGATATAATCAGACACGCCAAAATTATAGGCTTTTATTTTGTCTACATCCTGTCCTTTGGCTGTCATCATTATTACCAGGTTTTCAAAGCCTTTTTCACGAATGTTGGTACAAACTTCCGATCCTTGTTTGCCGGGCAGCATCCAATCCAATAAAACAATATGGGGCTGTTCCTGCAAAATTATTTTTTCGGCATCATCGCCATTACTGGCTTCCAAAACTTTGTACCCTTCTGACTGCAGGCGCTCTGCTACCAGGAAACGCAGGTTTTCATCATCTTCAACCAGCGCGATCTTAATTTCTTTACTCATATTTTAATTTTCATAAGGTAAGGTAATAATAAACTCCGAACCTTCATTTACCTTGCTATTTACTGTTATTTCTCCGTTCATAAAGTTAACCAGTTCTTTACAAAATGCCAAACCCAAACCTACGCTGCCATTTTGATTGTACTGGTTCTCTATCCTGTAAAATTTCCTGAATATATTGTCTATCTCGCTTTTTGGTATCCCTATCCCCCTATCTGCAAAAGAAAAAATAATATTCCGCTTTGCGCTTGCAACCTTTATATCAAGCACTCTTTTTTCAGGATGAGAATATTTATAGGCATTCTCTATCAGGTTTTGAAAAACACTGCCCAGCAATACCGGGTCGGTATAAAAAGAGCCTATGTCTTGTACCTTACAACTGATCTTAAAGTCAGGATATTTTACTTTAAATGTCTCTTTGTACCTGTCCACAAAATCATTAACGTCGATTTCCTCTTTTTTAATATTGATCGACCTGTTTTCAAGCTGCGTAAATGATAAAAGTTTATTCATCAGGTCGTTCAGCTTGTCGGCTTCTTCGTTTAAAATTTTGCCATATTGCTTGCGCTGCCGCTCACTTATCCCGCCATCGCCGCTTAAATTCGATCCCGCAATTTTTATCACACTTACGGGTGTTTTAAACTCGTGGGTAAAATTATTTATAAAATCGTATTGTAATTTAAACAGCTTAACGTTAAAATTTAAGTTACGGTAAATAAGCCATCCCACCATTACCAAAAAGCAATAAATCAACAGTATCAATGCGCCAATAGGCATAAACCGTCGGTTTGTATCAGCTGTAAGATATTCTTTTGCCGAGCTGAAATATAATTTAAAGTTCGAGAAAGCGCCCGGCAGCGATACTTCGGTGGTAAGATTGCCTGTTTCATTATCCAGCGGGTCGTATACAACGGGTTCTATATTTATATCCTGGTATAGCTCCTTATGTGGGTTTTTTATTTTCAGGGAGTATGGGTCCAAAAAAAACGTCATCATATTTTGTTTATAGTAGGATGACGAGTTAGGGTGTTTTTGCAGTTCGCGAAATATTTTTACATCCTCGCGCCTAAGGATATTTGAGTAATTGATCTGATTTGGTTTAACGTCATAAAAAGTTTTAAATATTTCATCCGGTGTTGATCCCCGCGTGGTATCCGAAAAAGCTACATAATCGCTTAGTTTTGTTGCCATCTCGGCAAAATCAGCCTCGCCGGTTGTATTCCATATGCGTAAGCCCGATAGCTTTCCATTTTGCGGGGCAAACTCATAAATTGCCGTAATGGTTATCCCAAGGTTATTTCTAATAATGGTGCTATTTTTTTGATTGCCTATCCGGATATCATAAAATAATATCTTTTTAACAAAAGTATAATCATGAAACACAGAATCGGCGTATTTTGCGGCTAACGCAGAATCAAGAAAGCCCTGGTACGATGTTATTTCCGGTATTTTATTTTGAAAAAGATCAGTATACGGCTTAATTGTTTGCTCGTACACATCTATCTTCTTCGACGAAAATTCATTTTCAACATACTTTATATTAAGGTTATAGGCAATTATAAGGGCAATTATAAAAGTTACGGAGACCAATACCAGGAAAACAACGACCAGGGGGAAATTTTTTCGATAAATGCTGTGCGACCTTTTCATAAGAGATTTAGGGTTTAACCCGCATATTCTTATCCAGGAATTTCTCTATTTCTGTGTACATTTCCGTCCGGTTATGTTCACTTCTGAACACGGTGCGTTCATTCGGCTTTAAAAAGTATTTCACATTCTCATTGCCGTTTTGCCGTAGTAATTCGTGTACAAACTGGTTCAATTCGCTGATATTGGCGCGCTCGTCTTTTGCCCCCTGAAAAATAAGCAACGGGGCTTTTATTTTATCTGTATGGAACACTGGCGAAATAGCCCTTAACTGGCTCGCGTCAGACTCTGGGTCGCCCACCATTTCATACATCATTTTTGCAAACGGTTTTTGAAAAGGCGGCGCATCTTTAATGAATGTAAAAAAGTTAATAAGGCCATGCTGCACAATAGCACAATTATAAAGCCCGGGATGAAACGATATGCCGTATAATGCCGAAAACCCCCCAAAGCCGCCGCCAAATATGGCTATCTTTTTAGGGTTTGCCGTCTTATTATTGATAAGCCATTTTACACCATCGGTAATATCATCCTGTATTTTACCTCCAACTTCTTTGAACCCAGCATTATGAAAATCTTTTCCATAACCGGGCGATCCCCTGAAATTGATCTGGAATACTGCATAGCCCCGGTTAGCTAAAAATTGCACTTCGGGGTTATACCGCCAGGTTACACTTTGATTAAAAGGCCCATCGTGCGGCATTACTACCACCGGCAAATTGGTTTTCTTTGCCCCCAAAGGAAGTGTTAGGTAACCGTTAATTACCATACCATCGCTTGCTTTATAACTTATTGGCTGCATGGCACACAATTCGACAGGCTTAATGCTCGAGTTAATATCCCCAAGCTTTTTAACCTTACCGGTGTTGTTCTCATAAATATAATACGACCCTGGATTCCTGTCGGTATAAGTACTAATGATAAATTTATTTTCGGCACTATCCCGATCAGCAATATCTATTTCATTGCCCTTCAGGCCGGTTAATAATTTATCGAATATATTTTTGATGTCCTGATTTAAAAAATGCTTATGGGGCCTGGCCGCGTCCCACTTCACCAATTCAAGCCTGCGCTTGTTTCTTGAATATTCTACATCCTGTATATCAGCATTATTGCATGAAAAGATCACCTTTTTTTCCTTGCCGTCTTCTGCATTAATTTCAACAAGCGCTGTTTTATCGCGGTTGATATTTGATAAGGCGTAGAAATAGTTTTTTTCGCCTGTAAAAGCTATCGGCCTCACAGATGTTTTAAAATTATTTTCAATAATGGCTTTAAATGGCGCATTATCGTTGGGGCGGTATAATATGGTTTTATTAACACCATCTGATGCTGTAACCAAGCGTATTTTGCCATCTTCATCGGGGTACCATTCGGTCAAATTCCCCGGGTTTATTAGATATGGCGTCAATTCACCATTTTTTATGTTTAACCTGTAAACATCAAAAATGGCAGGGTCTCGTTTATTCATCCTTATAGTTACAATATCCGGCTCCTGTTTGTTGCGGCTTAGTAAAAATGTCCGGACTTTTTCCTGGGAAATGAGGGTCCGTACCTTAAAGGTTGATAGATCAACCGAAAACATCCTGTACTCATCGAGCGCAATAATGTCCTGGCTAAAAACTATTTCATTGTTATAGGTCCAAAAGTAATCTCCCCGTACCGAATAATCGGTGAAAGATGTGGCCATATGTTCTTTACCATCTGCTAACGATTGTATAAACAGGTTCTGCTTATCTTTATATGGCTTTAAGTATGATATATATTTGCCGTCAGGAGATATCCTGAACGTGCTTTCCTCGGCGGTTTTAAAAAAATCAATTATCGGTATACGCTTAACCTCAGTATCATTGCAGGCACAAAGAGCAATTACTATATTAATAAAAAGTAATATTCTTAAAGGCTTTAACATTGGTTTATATTCAGTGTTATTAATCAGGTTAAATTATGCAATATAAACAAGCATTCAAACTTGTCACTACAATTTTACCCGATAAAAGCGTTATATATTACTAAATACTGTTAATTAGAGTCAAGAATCAAGAACCAAGAATCAAGATAAAAGATGATGAAAAAAGCCAACGAATATATACTTAATTGCACAAATGGTACACAGTTTAAGGCTTCATAAAAACCGGTCACAATTATAATTATTTCAGAATTTATTTTTCCTGATTCTTGACTCTTGGTTCTTAGTTCTCGATTAGCACGATTAATATTAAATACCTATTTTTGAAAAGATGAAGTGGTTTTGCGTTTACATTTTTTTAGTTCTTGCAGGCGTTTCGAGGCTTTTTGCCCAGGATACCGAGTTGCAGCTTGCCAAACAATTTGCAGCAAACGGTGAACAGCAAAAGGCTGTTGATATTTACCAGAAATTATATAAACAGGATAACGACCAGTATTATGGCGTATATGTTAACAGCCTGCTTGAACTTAAAAAATTTGATGAAGCGGAAAGCATCACCAAAAAAATGATCCGCAAACATCCCGACGACCACCAGTATATTGTAATGCTGGGCACTGCTTATACGCAGCAGGGCGATATTGATAAAGCCAATGAGTTATACGATGGTTTAATTAAAAACCTGCCTGCCGATCAAAACGAGATTGCCATGCTTGCTGCGCAGTTTTATCAAAATTCAAACATCGATTATGCCATAAAAATATTTCAGCAGGGGCGTAAAGTATTGCATAATGATGCCTTATTCTCGTACGAACTGATAAACCTTTACCGCTATAAGCGGGATAAGGCGGCATTGACTGACGAGTATCTGAACTTTTTACCTGCAAACCCGGCGTTTCTGAGCCAGGCAGAGAATGCCTTGTCGGGTATTTACGAAGGTAACGCCGATTATGACATACTTAAAATTGCTTTGCTGAAAAGGATACAAAAAGACCCTCAACAGACGCTGTATGCCGAACTGCTTACGTGGCAGTTTTTGCAGCAAAAGGAGTTTGACCAGGCGCTTAACCAGGAACTTGCCTTAAGCAGGCGGCAAAATGACGATGGCAGCAGTGTTTTTGAACTTTGCCGAACACTTACCTCAAACGAGGCGTATGATGCAGCTATCCGCGGATATGAATACTTAGTTGCCAAAGGAAAAGACCAGCCCTATTACATCCCGGCAAAAATTGAACTGATAAATACTAAAAACCAAAGGGTTACTTCCGGGAAATATGTAAAAGACGACTTGCTAAGCCTCGAAAAGGACTATATTGACTTGCTGAACGAATTTGGCAAAACCAGCAGTACCGCTTTTGCAATGCAAAAACTGGCCAACCTTGAGGCATTTAAACTGCACAAGTTACCCGATGCGCAAAAACTATTGGAAGAAGCTGTTGCTATTCCTGGCATAAAACCATCATTACTTGCGGAGTGCAAGCTTGATTTGGGGGATATCTCTCTTTTAAATAACAAACCCTGGGACGCTACTTTATTGTACAGCCAGGTTGATATCGACTTCCGCAATACGTCCATCGGGCAGGATGCAAAATACCGAAATGCAAAGTTAGCCTACTATACAGGGGATTTTACCTGGGCCAAAGGGCAGCTGGACGTTTTAAAAGCTGCAACTTCCGAACTGATCGCTAATGATGCTTTGAATCTATCCCTTCTCATATCGGATAATACTACCGCCGATAGCAGCGGCGCCGCATTAAAAATGTATGCCCGGGCTGATCTTGCAATATTTGCCGAACAGCCCGACAAGGCGTTAATGACCCTTGACAGCATCGACAAAAAATATCCTGATAACTCGCTTGCTGCCGATATTTTGATGGCGAAGGCGCGGCTATCTATCCAGCAAAAGGACTATGCCGGTGCTGTTATACTATTGAAAAAAATTGCTACAGATTATAGTGATGGCCTGTGGGCGGATGATGCCGTTTTTATGCTTGGGGATATTTACGAAAATCATTTATCCGACAAAGAACAAGCTAAAACCTATTATCAAAAAATTATAACCGATTATGCCGGAAGCCTGTATATAAACGAGGCCCGTAAACGCTTCAGGTTACTGCGCGGCGATAAGAATGATGCCTCTTAAGGAGTGGTTGATTGGGTTGATTAGGTGAGTGGTTGAATTATTCATTAGTTCGAATATCTGTAATTTTTCAACTTAATCAACCTCTCACTTAATCCAACAAATCAACTTATATTTGCCCCATGATCATATTTAACGATACTGTAATTGTGGAGGAAGCTATCCACCTTAAATGGCTTAAATGGATGCAGGAAGTTCATATCCCCGCTATAATGGCAACCGGGCATTTTAAATCGTACCAGGTACTGAATGTTATTGATTCGCCAAACGAAGGCGTGACTTATTGTGTACAATATTATGCGGACAGTATTGAAGATTTTAACCAGTTTTACGGCAAGCACCTGCACCGGTTACAAGAAATCCATAACCAGGCATTTGAAAACCAATTTGTAATATTTAACACCCTGATGCAAACAGTCGATTAAGATGAAGATCACCAAAACAGAAATTGAAGGGTTGCTGATCCTTGAACCGAAAGTATTTAGCGATGACCGGGGATATTTTTACGAGAGCTATAATAAAAAAATATTCACCGAAGCCGGAATCTCTGTTGATTTTGTTCAGGATAACCAATCTTTCTCGCACAAAGGAGCTGTACGCGGCCTGCACGGGCAGGCTAACCCTTTTGCACAGGGCAAGCTTGTGCGCGTAATCAGCGGCCGGGTTTTAGATGTCGTTGTTGATATCCGCAAAGGATCACCTACCTATGGCAAGCATGTTTCGGTTGAGCTTAGCGGCGATAATAAGCTGCAATTCTGGATACCCGCTGGCTTCCTTCATGGTTTTGCCACATTAGAGGACAATACTATCTTCACTTATAAAGTAAACAATTATTACGATAAGGCATCTGAAATTGGTGTGATTTGGAATGACCCAACACTTAGTATAGATTGGGGCATTGCAAATGCAGACGTGCTATTATCGCCTAAAGATGAGCTACTGCCAGGTTTCAAGGAATTTAAAAGCCCATTTGACTAAGATTAAAGGATTATAAGATTAATGGATTTTGCCGATTTTTTCAATCCTAAAATCCATTAATCCTTTAATCCTTGTCACTGTTTTATTAAATTATACAATTCATCCAGCTTCGGCGTAAGCACAATTTCAATACGCCTGTTTTTAGCACGGTCTTCGGGGGTATCATTTGCGTCAATCGGTTGAAATTCGCTTTTGCCGGTGGCTGTAAGCCTATGCGGGTCTATGTTCTCCTGCTGGGTAAGGTAACGACATACGGAGGTTGAACGCATCACGCTCAGGTCCCAGTTATCTTTTATTTGGCCCAGGTTTATTACTTTTTTATCATCGGTATGGCCTTCAACAGCAATATTAATATCAGGTTCTTTATTAAGTACCGCTGCCAATTGTTTCAATGCCGCCTTGCCATGTTCATCAATAACTATACTGCCAGATGGGAACAGCAACTTATCTGCTAATGAAACATACACCTTGCCATCTTTTATATCAACGGTTAAACCGCTATTCTGAAAGCCGAGTAACGCCTGCTGCAGTTTGTTTTTTAGTGCATTGGTAGCTTCATCACGCTTGTGCAAAGCATCTTCAACCTCCTTTAAACGTGCTTCCCTTTTTTTCAAATCAGTTGACAGGGCCGTTACTTTTGATGAACTCGTATTAAAATTATTGTTGAGCGCACCATACTTATCATTCAATGTGTTGTAATTGCCATTCAATGTCGCATAGTTATTTTGCAGTTCGGCAAGCTCGCGGTGCAGGCGCATGGTATCGGCGCGCAATTTGGCAACAGTATCTTCAAGACTGCCTGTGCGGATAGAAAGAGAATCGCGTTCCGCTAACAGTGCTTTATATTTTTTGGGCGATAATACAACGCACGACTGTAATACCAAAAATAAAAGAGCCGGAATCAAACAATATTTAAATTTCATCATCATGGAGTTATAAGTTATACAAGTGCATTATTTAAAAAAACATTGAGCGGATAAATCTTGCCACAAATAGCAGCCACTGTTGCCTCCGCATCTTTTAATAATAATTCTTCATCCTTTAGCTGGTGAAAAGCCACAAAACTTTTGAGTTTTAACAATTCAATATTTTCATTTTCGGCGCTATACTCTCTTGGGACACTCTTCAATTGTTCCTGCTTTCTGAACTCACCAAATAGTTTTAAAAATTCAGCATCGTCTATAATGCTTTTCAATTCGGCTGCGTTATAATCAATTTCTTGTCGTATGGCTTTCAAATGGTCTTTTTCGGGCATCCAGTACCCGCCTGCAATAAACGAATTTCCGGGCGAAATTTGCAGATAATATTCGGCTCTGCCCGCCTTCAACCCTTTTGTGGGGATGCTTATGCCAAAGTTATTTTTATAGGGTGTTTTATCTATCCTGAAACGGATGTCGCGGTAAATGCGCATCACACATTTTTTTGGGTCTAAGGTATCGTCGATACTTGGGTCGACCTTATGCATCAGTTTTAACCATTCCGCGGTAAATTCAATTACATTTTCACGGGCAGCTTCATAACGCCCCTTATTGGCCTGGAACCATTCGCGGTTATTATTTGCAACCAGCTCTTTTAAAAAATCAAAGGTATGGCGTTGTATCATCGATATCTAAATGTGGTTGGTAATTTATTTTCGGCGAAAGCCAGTATAGCAATAAAACCCGCGAGTACCTGAAATTTATTGGCGCTAATAAAATACAGCCAACCAATATCACGCTTGTATATAACCAGGGCGATGTTGAGTTACGGGTTAATAAATAAGTAATTGCAACTATGACAAATGCTTCGGCTACATTAAGAGCATAGCTTACATACATCGCCGCATAAAAATAACCCGGCTCTATCTCAAAATGTAAATTGCAATGCGGGCAATGTTTATGGATTTTATTTGAGCCGAAATTATACAAACCGCCGCTAAACATAGCGCCCCGGCGGCAACGCGGGCACCTGGTATGCAGCATTGCCCATGATTTCGGTGTTTGCGCCATATTAAATTTGCAGAAATAGTTGAACAGCCTGCTAACTGGCTTAGTTTAAATGCAATTTCTTGTTGCTCATAGCTATGTTCATATTTTTGCGGCGGTAATTGCGGTACCATACAAAACCTGCAATAGCAACCGCAGTATATGGCGCGGCCAGTAAAAATAAAATGCCTTTATTTAAACCATTAGCGGCAGTGCCGCCATTTTTTGAGTTTGATTCAACCGTTGCTGCACATTGCGCACACTGCGCTTTCACTGGTTTTATACTAATGAGCATCAAGCCAAATACAATAAGAAATAATGCAGTTTTTATGCTTGTTTTCATGACTTCAAATTTAGTTAAAATTGTTTGAATGTTGGAAAGTTGAAATGTTAGAAGTTTTAACGAATTACCCCTCGTTGTTTCAATTGTTGCGATGCATTGGCATGCGATGGATGACCTTAAATAACATTACAACATTTAAACATTACAACCTTACAACAACTCTAAAAATGATAATACGGCGATATCATTAAATAAACAATAACGCCCGTAACAGTAACATACAGCCAGATAGGGAATGCCCATCGTACCAGTTTCTTATGCTTTTCAACCTGCATTTGCAGGCCGCGGTAAAAACTCAATAATATTAACGGCAATACGCCAGCCGCCAGTATAATGTGCGAGGTTAATATCACATAATAAACATACCTCACACTGCCCGCTGCTTCAATTTCGGCAGGCGATAATTTGCCATCGCCGTTAATATCGCCATACCTTGTTTCGGGAGCAAGATAATGGAACAGGATGTACGATACCAGGAAAAGCGATGAAAGGCAAAAAGCCGTTATATTGAGACGCTTGTGTATGAGTATCTTTTTTTGTTTTATAAAATATAAAGAGGTAAGCAGTAAAACACTACATGTACCATTCAATACTGCATTAAGCATTGGCAAGTAATGCGTAAACGATGGCACAACAGCGGGCGCTGGTATCAGCCTGCGGTTTAAAATAAGCACTACAGCAAATACGAATATGGATACTGCTGCAACAAAACGGAATATAAATTTATCTGTCATTTCTTTGAGGTGAAAGCTATTTAAGGTGAAAGCTGAAAGCATAAAGCTAAAAGCCCGAACCTGCATTATTTTTGCTTTTCGCTTTAAGCTTTCTGCTTTAAGCTAATAAAGCGGTGTATCATGTTTAAGTATCTCTTCGGATAGCAATACTTTAATCTCATCATTCAACCTGTTTACATCATCTACCGATGCGCCGGTATAATAGCCCCTGATACGTTTATCGCCATCAATTAAAATTAGCTTATCGCTGTATATAAAATCGTCTTTGCCGGTTTGCAGGGCATTAACTAAAAAACCATTTCGCGCCAGGTTGTATGTGGTACTGGTATCTCCGGTTAAAAACAACCAGCGGTTTGATGCGGGTTTAAAGTTGTTTGCATAATTTTTTAAAGCCGCTATCGAATCACGCTGCGGGTCTACGGTGATAGAAACAAAATATACCATTTTGTTACCGGCGTAGTTTGCCACCAACTGCTTAACATTATTATTCTCGACGGCACAAACATTTGGGCAACCAGTATAAAAAAAACCTGCAATAAATATCTTCTTATCAAATGTTTTCAACGATACCGGGTTGCCGTTTTGATCCGTAAGCTTAAAATCAGGCAGGGTATGGAATACAATATCGGGGATATCTTTTCCCTTAACCCGATGCGTGGTTTTAGCAATTTGTTTTGGACCGAAAACAGGCAAGGGATGGTACCGGTTTTTACCCAGATCGACCAGTAAATAATATAAAAATCCCGGTACAATTAAAACAAGTACCAGGATTATAATTTTTGTGAATATTCCGGCTTTCTTCATTATAGCCTCAGGTCGATCCAATAGTGGCTCTCATTTGTAAGCACCAGTATCAAACCGATTATAAAAAGGATGGGGACTATGATAGCCAGCGCCATATCCAGTTTTTCGAACTTTAAGTGCATAAAGTAAGCTACAATGTAAAATGCCTTAAGCAATGTTAATACTATATAAATTGGGTTTATCCAGTGTGCGCCGGGAAAGTGAGGTGCTACAACCAGGGCGATAAAAAACTCAAAAGCCGTTATACCCAAAAGTATATACAACACCTTCATTATTCTTTTCTTGGTCATTCCCTCATGTTCGCCATGCGCGGCGCCATCGGCGTGTACATGTGTGGTTTCTGTCGACATATATATCGTATTAAATTATCAAACTAAGTAAAAGAAAGTAAATACAAACACCCATACAAGGTCTACAAAGTGCCAGTAAAGGCCTACTTTTTCGATCATTAAATAGCTGCCGCGTTTTTGGTAAGTGCCTATCAATACGTTAATGGTTATTATTATATTAATGATAACACCTGAAAATACGTGGAAACCGTGGAAGCCTGTTATTGTAAAAAACAGGTTTGCAAACTGATGGGATGTCATTGTCATTTGCGAAACCGAAGGGTTTCCTCTAAAAAACTCTTTCATCACCTCAACCGTTGGTACATGTCCCCACCAAAAACCCTCGCTATGTAA
>Ga0206884_1044_pt1 | contig 34597 bp, 28 predicted proteins | sample Alteio_BWOrgCont_FD_152914 | JGI IMG/M metagenome (GOLD analysis project Ga0206884, IMG submission 152914) | Enriched cells from forest soil in Barre Woods Harvard Forest LTER site, Petersham, Massachusetts, United States -... | ecosystem: Environmental > Terrestrial > Soil > Temperate forest > O...
CCATACGGTTAATATATCAAATAAAATTGTAAATAATCCCGTGCTGGATGCTATAGTAAACGTTGTTAGCGACCAGGGTGCTGTATTTCCATTAATCGAAACCACTAATGGTAACTATGTTTCGGCAGGCCTCAACCTTGATAATTCCCATACTTACCGCATTAGTATAAAAACGCCCGATAATAAACAATATCAATCGGACCTGGTGCCCGTAAATGTTACTCCACCTATAGATAGCATTGGGTTTAATGTAGTACAGGCCCCTGCCCTGGGCATCGAAGTTTATGCCAACACGCACGACCCCTCCAATACGATAAAATATTATCGCTGGGACTATGACGAAGCCTGGGCATTTCATGCAAAATATATTTCGTACTGGATATCCAATGGCACCACGCTTGTTGAACGCACCCAGGCCCAACAGCTAAACACTTGCTATTCATCTGATATTTCAAGCGATATTCCTTTAGCATCATCAGCTAAATTGCAGCAGGGTGTAATTTACCAGGCGCCGATAGTATTTATCGCTTCCACATCTGAAAAAATAGAATCTTATTATAGTATCCTGCTTCGTGAATATGCTTTAACGGCCGATGCTTATAACTTTTGGGTAAGCCTTAAAAAAAATACGGAGCAGTTGGGGAGTATATTTGATGCCCAGCCAACACAATTGCAGGGTAATATTCATTGCATCACCAACCCATCCGAGCCGGTTGTTGGTTATATCAGTGTATGCACTGTTTCATCAAAAAGGGTATTTATACAAAGTTACCAATTGCCCTCATGGGTGGCTACTTACCCTTACGACTGTTCGGAGATAGACACATTATATACGGGTACAGTTCATTATTATATCGATTTAGTACAGGACAGTTCAGTGTGGTTAGCAACACTGCCGCCTCCGCCGGCATCGGGGCTTCCGCCGTTTTTTCACTATACAAATCGTTATTGTGCAGATTGCTCAAATAGAGGCTCATTAATTCCACCCCCGTTTTTTAAATAAAGAATTATATAAAATGGGGTGTTATACCTCACGTTTTTTAACGTATTAAATTAAGATGAATAAATAGAAAAAAAATTTATATATTATGTCGGTTAAAAAAATGCCAATTATGTAATTTTAACTAACCGGTGAAAACCATTCATTAAATAAACCCTGAACATGAGAAACACCTTGCTAACTATTAAAAACACACTGTTAACTGTAGCATTTTCATTACTGCTGCTAAACAGCAATGCACAGGTAATACAGGAAGTGCAAAACAGTTTTAACTTGTATAAGCAGAGCAATTTGCAGGAGAAAATTTTTGTCCATACCGATAAAAACGTATATCTGCCGGGCGAAATACTGTGGTTTAAAGTTTATTGTATTGATGGTAACGATCATAAACCGCTTAACCTGAGTAAGGTGGTTTATGTTGATGTTTTGGATAATGCCCAAAATCCAATTATACAGGCCAAGGTATTGATGAAAAATGGCGTGGGCGATGGCTCATTATATATCCCGGTATCGGTTAATAATGGTAATTATAAGTTCAGGGCCTATACCAGCTGGATGAAGAACTTTAGCCCCGATTTTTATTTCGAGAAACAAATCACCCTTGTAAATCCGCTAAAATCGCCCGAAGCCATGGCTAAATCAGCCGCAGCATCCTACGATATCCAGTTTTTCCCTGAAGGCGGCAATTTGGTAAGCGGCATAAAAAGTAAAGTAGCTTTTAAAGCTGTAAACCAAAATGGCAAAGGAGTAGGCCTTTCGGGCGTTGTTACCGATCAGCAAAATGATACAGTCGCAAGGTTCAGCGCTTTAAAATTTGGTATGGGCAGCTTCTCGTTTACCCCGGCATCAAATAATACCTACAAGGCAACTATAAAGATTGATGGCAATGCGCCAATAATAAAAACACTTCCCGAAGTTAACAGCCAGGGATATGTGATGTCGTTAACTGACGATGGCGCGGGGCAATTAAATGTCACCGTAAAAAGCACCGAAAACGGAGGGGCCAATATCTATTTATTTGCACATACCAGGCAAACGATAAAAGCAGCCCAAACCGGAATATTAACTAACGGAACGGCAACTTTTACCATAAATAAAAATGAGCTTGGCGATGGTATCTCGCATATTACCGTGTTTAATAGCGCAAAACAACCCGTTTGCGAAAGGCTTTATTTTAAAAGGCCCGCCCAGCAATTGGCTATTGATGCATCGGCTGATCAGCAGCAATATGGTCTGCGTAAAAAAGTAAATGTAAATGTTTTGGCTAAAGATGCGTCGGGCAGGGCCTTAAATGCTGATCTTTCGATGTCAGTTTATCGTATCGATTCGTTACAGGCTACTGACCGGAATGACATTTTTAACTACCTGTGGCTAACTTCCGACCTGAAAGGTGGCATTGAATCGCCTGATTACTATTTCAAAAATGTAAATGCCGAAACCAATGAAGCATTGGATAATTTGATGCTGACCCAGGGATGGCGCAGGTTTCAGTGGGGGCCGGTGCTTGAAAATAAACCCGCAGCATTTACTTTTCTGCCCGAGTATAATGGCCATATCATTTCCGCAAAATTAGTTAATGCAGAAAGTGGCACGCCTGTTAAAAATATCATTACTTACCTTGGGATTCCGGGTAAAAGGGTTCAGTTATACACCTCGGTGAGCGATTCATCAGGCCGGTTGTTGTATAACATGCACGACTTTTATGGTCCTAATGAAATTATAGCACAAACAAATCAGTTAGTCGATAGTATTTACCGTATTGATGTTCAAAGCCCTTTTTCTGAACAATATTCCAAAACTACATTACCTAATTTTGTATTTAATGCGAGTGTTGCCAATGCATTGCAGGAACATAGCTTAGGGATACAGATATTGAATATTTATTCGGGCAACATGATTAAGAGATATTATGACCCGCAGGCCGATAGCAGCGCTTTTTATGGCAAGCCAACTAAAACCTATAAACTGGATGACTATACCCGGTTTACCACCATGGAAGAAGACCTTCGCGAATATGTATCTGAGGATAACATTGTAAATTCAAGGGGGAAATTTCATATAAAGGTACTTAGCGACCACGGTTTCTTAGACGGCGACCCGTTAGCTTTAGTTGATGGCGTACCTGTTTTTAACATCGACAAAATATTTACTATCGACCCTTTGAAAGTAAGAAAACTGGAAGTTGTACCCTACAGATATTTTTACGGCCCAGCCGAGGCTGAAGGTGTATTTAGCTTTATTACCTATAAAGGCGACTTAGGCGGAGTTGAATTAGATCCCCACGCCGTAGTGGTTGATTATGAAGGGCTTCAGCTGCGCCGTGAGTTTTACTCGCCGGTTTACGATACCCAAACACAGGCAAGCAGCAGGATACCTGATTTCAGGAATGTATTGTACTGGTCGCCAAGTGTTGGCGGTTCAGGTAAAGGCCCTGTATCGTTCTACACCTCTGATCAGCCCGGCAAATATGTTGGGGTAGTTGAAGGTATAACACCAAACGGGGATGCGGGCGCGCAGTACTTTAATTTTGAGGTTAAATAACTATCGAAGTAAATAGTTTGTTGATATCAACAGCTATACCGATCAGTCAGCAACCGTAGAATGAGAAAAAAGCTTTATATCCTGTCGGCATTAGCCTTGACGGCTTATTGTGCCCGAGCTCAAAAAGTTACGCTCGATTATTATTTTAACCACGAAGTCCGTAAAACGAGTTCGGGTAAAATTGAACGGTACCATTATACCTGGGAAGATAAAACCAATTCGGGCTTTTCAATTTTCGGCGATGCCTTTAAACTTGCAGGCGCTACTTTGGATACGCTGGGCGTAGCGCCGACTGCGGCAAATTTAAAAGGCGCCGACATTTATATTATTGTTGATCCTGATACAAAAAAAGAAAGTCCTGACCCGAAGTATATTCTGGCAAACCATATTAAGGAGATAGCCGCCTGGGTTAAAAATGGCGGGGTATTGGTAATGATGGCCAACGACAGCGCAAACGTGGAGCTTCCCCATTTTAATGACCTTGCGGCTGCATTCGGGATGCATTTTAATGATGACCTGCAAAACCACGTTATAAACGACCAGCATTTTGAAGACGGGGCTGTAAACACCACCGGCAACCCGATATTTAAAACTGCCCATAAAATATTTTTGAAGGATGTGTGCTCTATTGGGCTAAGTTATCCGGCCGAAGCCGCATTAAAAAACAGCAACGGGGCGGTAATTATTGCCACAGCAAAATATGGAAAAGGCACTGTTTTTGCCGTTGGCGACCCCTTGTTTTATAATGAATACGTTAACGGCCGCTTGCCCGCAGGTTTTGAAAACGATAAAGCTGCTAATGATGTTGCCGAATGGCTGATAAAGCAAGTCCCTGAAAAGAGGAAAAGTAATTAGGGGTTTGTACGCTTCAAAACAATTACTATAAGGAAGATTATTGCAACTATTTGTACCATTATCATGCTGCCTGTCATTAAGTGTCCGCCGGGCCAATGCATAATCTTCAGCAACAGGCCAACCAGGAGCAATACAAAACTTGCGAGAAACAGTACAATCGGGTACTTGAAATTGTAAAACATGTGATTGGCTATTTGGCGCTTTTTTGCCTTCTCTTTTTAATCCAGGTTATGATAGACGGCATCCCCACGATCAGAAACCCAAGTGCGGCGCCGCCAAGCAAACTGCTCCATTTTTCAACGTCAGGGTTAAAATTCATTATACTTATCACTATCGCCACTATGGCAAGTACACCGGCAAACAGGAACAAATAAACTCTTTTCATCAGTATTGGGTTTTATTGGCTAAAATAAAGTAAAAACTTAAATAAAAGCTAATTGCCTGCCTTTTTGTTATTTACTTCGGTGATCATTTTTATTTCGGATGTTCGATTTCGGATTTATTAAAACGTTGCAAAGGTATAACGTGACATTATTTTTCAATCTGCGTTTCAACCCTTCCTTTTTTTAACTATTATTACAAAGTAATTTATCTATAATATCCGGGGCCTGGTCATGACATCTACTTTTATTCAGCACGAGCTAAAAGCCTTTTGGCGATCAAAAAATACAGGTAAAAGCATCGCTGTACGCGTAGTGATGGGTATTCTTATTTTGTACCTGTTACTTAATGTTTTGTTTTTAGGGTTTTTCCTGGATAAGATATTGGGAAAGGTTTTTCCAAAAGAAGACATAGTGGTTTCATTCTGCGGTATCGTGCTGATCTATTACCTCGCTGATCTTTTAATGCGGTTACAGCTACAAGACCTGCCTACCCTAAGGGTTCAGCCTTATTTACAATTGCCTGTTAAGCGCAATTCCATTGTTGGTTATTTAGCATTTACAGCATTATTATCGGTATTTAATTTGTGGCCGTTTATACTTTTTGTGCCCTTTATTTTAAAAACAGTCGCTGCTAATTACGGCGCTATAACTGCCCTGGCCTTTATAGTTTCAATAGCAGGCCTTACAACATTTAATAACTACCTGGCCCTATATATAAAGCGCAAATCCAATTTAAACGGCTGGATATTTTTGATCGTTACATTTGTAATTATCGTTATTGGCCTGTCGGATTTTTACTGGCATTTAATTTCTCTCCGCAAAATATCTTACCTGTTTTTCGGGCATTTAATAAACCACCCCGTATTGGCATTGCTGCCGGTGCTGCTTGGGGTATTAATGTATTATCTTAATTTTTTATATCTCAAACAAAACCTTTACCTCGAAGAACTTGGCTCGCGTAAATCATCGTCCTATAAAAGCAGCACCGAATATCCGTTATTAAACCGTTTTGGCAGCGTTGGCGACCTTACAGGTAACGAGATCAAACTGGTATTACGTAACAAACGTTCGCGCTCGGCGCTAATAATGGGACTCTTTTTTATGCTTTATGGCCTGATATTTTACCCCAATCACATCTACGGAGAAAGCTGGAAAGTTTTTGTAGGCATGTTTATGACGGGGATATTTATCATTAATTACGGCCAGTTTATGTTCAGTTGGCAGGCATCTCATTTTGATGGCCTGCTGGTGAGCAAAATAAAATTTTCGGATTTTTTAAAAGCCAAGTACCTGTTATTTACATTGGTATCAACCGGTTTTTTCCTGTTAACCACACCGTATGTTTACTTCGGCTGGCGCACGCTGATGATCCATTTTGTAATGTATTTATGGAATATCGGCGTAAATACTACCATAGTATTGTTTTTTGCCAACCGCAATTATAAACGTATCGATCTTTCGCGCGGCGCTGCTTTTAACTGGGAAGGCGTTGGCGGCAATCAATGGATATTATCCCTGCCGTTGATACTTACCCCTTTCGTAATTTATGGGCCTTTCGCATTTTTTGGCCATCCCGATATTGGGTTTGCGCTTTTAGCCATTACAGGCCTTACATTTATTTTTACCCGCAGCTTTTGGATAAAGAAACTGGAAGCTGATTTTTACACAAAACGATACAAAATAGCCGAAGGTTTCAGAAACAAATAATATGATAGAAATTAAAAACCTCAAAAAAGTTTATAACGGGGTTACCGTTGTAAATGTGCCGCATATTGAAATAAAAAAAGGCGAAAGCGTTGGCCTGGTAGGCAATAACGGCGCCGGTAAAACTACGCTGTTCCGCATGATGCTCGACCTGATCCGGCCGGAAGCCGGTGAAGTATTGTCAAACGGTGAACTTGTTGCCGGGGGCGAAAACTGGAAAAATTATACCGCATCATACCTTGACGAAGGCTTTTTGATAGACTACCTTACCCCCGAAGAATATTTTTACTTCATAGGCGGCCTGCACCTGCAAAGCCACGCGCATGTTGATGACTTTTTAGCAGGCATGGCCGATTTTTTTAATGGTGAGATATTAAAGAAAGGCAAATATATCCGCGACCTTTCAAAAGGTAACCAATGCAAAGTTGGCGTAGTATCCTGCCTGCTGCAAAATCCTGAACTTTTAATGTTGGATGAACCTTTCGCCAATATCGACCCAAGCACACAGTTCCGTTTAAAAAACATTTTGAAGGATTTGAATAAGAATAAAGGTGTGACCACACTTGTCTCAAGCCATGACCTTAACCACATCACCGATGTTTGCGAGCGTATATTGCTGATGGAAAAAGGCGTCATCATTAAAGATATAGCCACTAATTCATCAACATTGAGTGAACTGGAAGCATACTTTGGTGTGGGGCAAGTGTAAAATTGCAAACTTACACATCATGGTTAAGCGCCAATATCTGTAAATTTACGCGCATCGTAATTTACAATACCATGAAACAGCAATTTCACTACGCTACAGTCACCGAAGCTATTGAGCAGCTTAGGCAACAAGGGTTTGTTTTAGACCTGAATTTAGAGGAAAGTCAGTTGATCAGCGGAGAAAATAAATACCCCGCAGATGAATTTGAAATTATTGACCTGTACCGCTACGAAGGCGCATCCGACCCGGCAGACGAAGCTATAGTTTATGCACTGGCCTCAACATCTGGCATAAAAGGCATCCTGGTATCAGGCTATGGCGCTTCAACCGATGAAGCATCAACCGAAGCACTGAAGCAATTACATTATAAATATCAGCAGGGAAAGGGATAGTCTTAAGTCTTGAGTCGAAAGTTCTAAGTCAAAAGAAAAAACGAAATTCGACTTAGGGCTTCCGGCTAAAGACTATCGGCTTAAAACCTCAGCGCATCCAGGTGTCCCTCTACTTTTTGCTTCACCACATTTATAATAACCAGGTAGGTTTTATCCGAGTTAACCCAAGCGACATAGTTAAAATCAATCCCGCTATCAGGGTTCCAGTCAGCTAATTCCTTAAACTGGCTTTTAACCAATTGGAGCGAATTTTTATTGTCTTTTGATACAATGACCACTTTAGTTATTGGCGCCATCTTCAATTTTTCAATATTTACCAGGGTAATACCGGCATCATATTGCGACATGGAGCGATAGGCGAATTTTTGGTCGATACTGTTAAAAGCATCCGGGTTGTCGGCAATAATATACCTGTCGGTCATGATATTATCCGGTTCCAAAAGCCATCCCGAAAAGTTACCATCATAGATTTTTATATAGTTATCGACAAATGCTTTATCGATAGGTTTTTGCAGGCTGGCGTATTCCTTTACCATAGGATATATTTTTTTAGCCATTAGGTTGGTGTATTTCCTGTGGTACCATTCGGCGGTATCTTCTTTACCGTTCAGTTGCCCGTACACATAACCGTTACCGAGCGATGTAGCCAAAGCCTCGTTCATCAATAAAAAAGCATAGCGGCCGTTTTTCGATGGGTTTGATGTAAACCATTTTTCAATATCCTGCTTAAATGCAAGTGATTGCTCGTCATACAAAATGTGAAAAGTCTCGTGGAGCATTACCGATAGCAGCTTATTATAATTGGTGAAGCCAACAGGCAGGGCGCTTACTGCATTATTGTAAAAGGCGGTTGCCGTAAAATGTTTAGTGCCGGGCAAAGGGTAAAACACCAGCTGAAAAGGTATAGTATTATCCCATGATGAGTTGTAAAATTTTTCGCCCATCATAAAATACGAGGCGATGTTTTTGGATACGATGAGGGTTTTAAGTGCCTGCAATTGCTGTTCGAAAACAGCTTTATTGGGCTGGTACATCAGTTCCTGGTAAACAGGTTCAAAAGCATTTAGTATATCAACCAATTTGAACAGATCGGTATTTGGGATAATACCAAGGGCTTTGAGTTTAAGATCATTTATCGAAGTGCTATTGATGAGGCATTTTTTTAGTAAGGATTGTGTTGACCCGCCTATTTTTTGCCCGTATGGGTAGGCCGTGTATTCATACTCATAATCGGTATTTAGCTTATCATAAGCAGCTACCAGTCTTTTATATTGCTGCTGGTTGAACTTCGAATTGTTAAATAAGGTTTTATAAGGATTGTCTGGTGCATTGGCCGACAGGTAGTCTACAAATTCAAAAACTGCCAACGGTTCTGAAAATCTTACCTGGAAAGCTGGCGCCTGTGCGCCGGCTTTGATAAGAATGAAAATTAAGAAGAAAAAAAATGTGCCTGCTTTTTTCATGATCTGTTATCTGTAAAATAATTAGACCACCCGGTGACGCTTTTGTTAAAGGCGTCGCCGGGTAATATTAATTATTTGAAGCGGGGCACTGCTTCGAAAGCTTTGAAATTTGATATTATTTTATTCCGTAGTGGTCGTTCATTAATTTTTCGAACAGGCCGCCCGGCAACACTTTCTTTAAGGTAACGGCTATGGTTTGGCCAAAAGCGCCTATTAAATAACGGTGCGCAGGGCTTGATGAAGCGACTATCTGGCATACTTTTTTGCCGATAACATCAGGGTTTGCGCCAACACTTTCGTCTTTTTCCATGCTGGCGACAGCGGTGTTGAACTCTTTTTCAAGCTGCTCGTTTTTTATCGGGAACGGCACTTTTTCACGACTTTGGGTAAAGTCGGTTTTAAAATCGCCTGGGTTTAGTATTACAACTTTAACACCGGTGTTGCGCAATTCCATACGCAAGCTTTGCGAGTAGCCTTCAATGGCATATTTGGAAGCGCTGTACAATCCCTGGTAAGGCAGGCCAAACAGGCCAGCTAACGAGCCTACATTTATTACAAGTCCTTGTTTAGCGTCTATCATTTTTGGGATAACGGCACTGCTGATACGCACCACACCAAAAAAGTTAACCTCAAATTGCTTTTTAGCAAATTCAACCGGCATGGCATAGGCCGGGCCTGTAACACCATTGCCTGCGTTATTTACCAGTACATCAATTTTTCCTTCAGCCTTAATTATTTTATCAACAGCGGCTTTTACCGAGGCATCATCGGTAACATCCAATTGAATTGGTTTAAACGATACCGATTTAATACGGCTTATATCGCGCGATGAGCCATAAACAGTATGGCCTTCGGCCTGTAGCGCCGTGGCACATGCTAAACCTATACCGGATGAAGCGCCGGTTACCAAAATTACTTTTCCCATTGTTTGATTAATATTGATTTATTTGATCCGATAAAATGATGTTGGTTCAAGGCATAAAAATGCGAATTAATATGAAAGCAACGAAATTGTTTTTGAATTTACCGATTATCCCGACTTAATAATACCGCCCTATAATCTTATCATCAACAATGGCTTTCTTCACTTCAGCTGCATCAATAGCGCCATATTTGGCATAAACTATTTTGCCGCCTGGCTCAACCAGCAGGGCACAAGGTAAAGCGCCATTCCAGTTTGGATCTATAAGGGTATTTAATTTGCCGTTGCCGTTAAAAATAAAATTTGTTGCTGATGCTTGCGATTGTTTCAAAAAGCTCAGCGCCTTGTCGCTGCCAGTTGCGCCATCCGCATTGATAGAGATAAATTGAAAATCCCTACGGCGGTACATCCTGTTCATATCAACAAATTTGGGGAAAGCTGTTGTACTGTTGTTGTCCATCGCTGACCAAACAACGATCAGTCTAAGGCTGTCCGATTTATTTTGCATTAATCCCTTTATGCCGGTTGCATCAATGGCATCCAATTTTACAGGTTCTTTGGCCCACTCGTCGCGAGCCCGTTGTTTCCAGTCCTCTTTTTCTGCCCATTTTATGGAACAGCCGAACACTTTTGTGGTGGCTACCTGTGGGGTTTTATGAGCTAATAGATCATTTAGTGCATTTCGGGTATCCTGTACATGCGGCGTCTTGCCGGGTTTTTCTACGTCATCTATCCTGCCCGAATAGCAAAGCTTCTTGTCCTTGTCGAAAATAAACACGTGCGGCGTGGCTATAGGGCCATAGGCATGCGCTACCGACTGGGTGGCGCCATCGTACAAGTAAGGGAAGTTGTAATGTTTTTGTTTTGCCCTTAGTTTCATCTCGTCAAACGAGTCGCTAAGGTCAGTATAACCTAATTCGTCCAAACGGATGGCCTGCGGGTCATTCGGCATTATGGCTACCACGGCAACACCTTTATCGCGGTAGTCGCTGGTTAGTTTTATGATCCTGTCTTCATAGGCTTGTGCGGTGGGGCAATGGTTACAGGTAAATACCACCACCAGGATAGGTGAGGTTTTAAAGGAGTTTAAAGTATAAGTTTTGCCATCAACGCCCGGTAAGCTAAAATCGGGTGCTTGTGCACCGATGGCAAGGGTAGGGTGGTCGCCTGACGACAGCTTAAACGAACAAAAAATACCGCAAAGCAGCATTACAAACGCAGCAAAAAACAAGGTTAATTTTTTCATGATGGTTTGACAGGTAAGGGGTTTTTATTACCTAAGGAAAGGTAAGTAAATTTTCAAACCCGGAAAAGAATTGCAGAAAAAGGATGGAAAAAAGCTTTAGAAAGTTTTATCTTTCCTTTCAATTTAAAAACCTGTTGTACAGCTCATGAAAACGCAAACCTATCGCATTACAATTTTTAGTAAAATATATTCGCCATCCAATTTATTTTCGGCGGTGGTAATCATTGCGTTTTGCCTGTTCTCTACCCGGTCATTTTCGCAAGCGGTAAATATTGTAAGCCCGGTAACTAACCAGGCATATAAATTACCGGATCCCGCTACTATGCAATCGGCAACCGAAATACAGGGTGGGATAACTTTGGCTGAAACTGCCGGAAAAGCGCTTAATGCTGAGGCAAAGGCGCTAATTTCAACTAATCAAAATGCTACTAACAAAGCCCAGGGCATGAATAACGACTATATAACGGCGCTGAATAATTTTAATAAAAACGATGTCATTCCATACAAGGCTGACCTTGATAACTACACCGCCAGCGGCACAAAGTATAACGAGTCGCTTGCAGCTTACAACAAAGCGGCCCTCGCGAATAACGCCTTAGCTGCAAAAGACAGGAAGCCGGCAACAGTGGCCGCCCTGAATAAACAAAAAGCACAAATTGATGCTTCTGGGGCAAAATTAACACAGTGGAAAACCAAACTCGATGCAGCTAAAGCTAAGCTTGATGTTACCAATGCTGCTTTACAAAAGCAAAAACAAAACTCCGAAACCGCAGGCCAGGCAGCTGCCGAAAAAGCAAAAGCCTCAAAGACAAAATTGAATGGGCTGCTTGACCAGTTAACGCAATGCGCAAACTATTCGGCAAAATGCCATGCGCTTTTAGTTAGTAAATTCAATTTCCCTAATCCGGATACCGGGTATTTTACAAGCCCCGCTTACAAAAGTGCTATAGCTACATTGTATTCGGCTATGAAAAACTAATTTATTTTCGGTGTTGGTTGACAATAGGTTGATGGTTTTGGCAGGATGATGTAAAATATCCGTGGTATTATTTAAAACCATTGTTAAAGCCCAAACAAAAGTTTAGTATTGTAATATTGTTCTATTAAATTAACAGGTAATTTTCCCTGTATATTTTCAACTAAAGCCAGCTTATTTTATTTCAGTACAATATGAAAAAATACTACGTTTTACTCGCGGCTGTTTGCTGCATTACTGGTTCAGCTTTTGCACAGCAACCTGCTGCACCTCCAAAAAACACAAACCCTATCACAAAAAGCCGCATCTTACAGGTTGATTCATCTGTGGTTACCAAACATACGGTCACCATAAAGGGCAAACTTATTCCGTACACGGCCACTGCCGGGAGTATCCCGATCTGGGACGAAGACGGCAGGCCGGTGGCTGGCGTATTTTATACTTATTATGAAAGGGAGGATATCACCGACAGGGCAAGCCGCCCTTTAGTAATTTCATTTAACGGCGGTCCCGGCACACCTTCTGTATGGATGGAAATAGGTTACACAGGCCCTAAGCGTTTAAATACCGATAGCGAAGGCTACCCCGTACAACCTTATGGCATCGAGGAAAATAATAACTCTATATTGGATGTCGCCGATATTGTGTACATAGACCCGGTAAATACCGGTTATTCGCGCATTGTAAATAAGGATACCCCCGGATCAAAATTCTTTGGGGTGAATGAAGATATCAAATACCTGGCCGAGTGGATAAATACCTTTGTTACCCGTAAAAACCGTTGGGCATCGCCAAAATTTCTTATCGGCGAAAGCTATGGCACCACAAGGGCCTCGGGCCTGGCGCTTGAGCTGCAAAATGCACAATGGATGTATTTAAATGGCGTAATTTTGGTTTCGCCTACTGATCTGGGTATTGAGCGCAGCGGCCCTGTGCAGGAAGCGTTACGTTTGCCTTATTTTGCTGCAACAGCATGGTTCCATAACATGCTTGCTCCTGAATATCAGCAAAAAGAACTTACAGCATTTTTACCCGAGGTAGAAAACTTTACCATAAATGAGCTGATCCCGGCGATGGCGCGTGGTGGTTTTATTGATGATGCACAAAAGAAGGATATGGCCGCCAAAATGTCAAAGTACAGCGGCATTTCTGAACAGGTAATATTAGGCAACAACCTTGATGTGTCGTACGATCTTTTTTGGAAAGAATTATTACGCGAAAAAGGTTTTACCATAGGCAGGCTTGATTCCCGCTACAGGGGCATCGACAGGCAGGCTTACGGCGACAGTCCGGATTATAATGCGGAGCTTACTGCATGGCTGCACGAGTTTACCCCAGCAATGAATATTTATTTGCGCAACGAGCTTAACTATAAAACCGACCTTAAGTACAATATGTTTGGCGATGTATGGCCATGGGATAATAAAAATGACCATACCGGCGAGAACCTGCGGGCGGCCATGGCGCAAAACCCTTACCTGCATTTGCTGATACAATCGGGCTATTTTGATGGCGCCTGCGATTATTTTAACGCAAAGTACAGCCTCTGGCAGCTTGACCCAAGCGGCAGGCTAAAAGACCGTTTAAAATGGGAAGGTTACAAAAGCGGGCACATGTTGTACCTGCGTAAGGACGACCTGGCAACAGCCACTGAAAACCTAAGGAAATTTATAGCTGAATCGGTAGCGAAACCGGGTACGCCTGCTAAGTATTAAGTCCGAAGTCTGAAGTCGAAAGTCAAAAATAACCAGGTTTGGACTTAAGACTTTCGACTTCGGACTTAAGACTTGCCTCACGGCTTAGCTAAATTTATCAGGATTATTTATCATATAAATTAAAAGGTAAATAACCTCTTCGCTCTGCTTATTAAGCTCAACATATTTTTCATTAGTAATATAATTACAGGCAAGCGAGGCATCAAGCCACGCTTGGGTTTCACCATTTTCCATGTCGGCATCTGTAAGCTTGCTGATAAAATGATTCGGGTATTTCCTCTTTTTATAAGCCTCGGCAATTGACGCGAAAACGGATCTTGAAGACCTCCGGATTTGATCGATAAGGCTATATGTTTCTTCTTTAGGAAAGCTTTTGGTAATGGAAAAAATTTCCATTGATAACGAAAAGGCCTTTTTATATGCAATCAAATCCCTGAATGAACTCATGTTAAGTCGAAAGCTTTAGGTGAAAAAGCAAAAATACAATTACTTCGGACTTTCGACTTAGGACTTACCTTAATTGTTTTTCAACCCGATCTCATGGCCGGCATAGTCCATCAGGAATTCATTATCTGTAAAAAAGTTAATGCTGAAAATGGTGCGCGGGTCGCCGGTAAATGACGGTTGTGCTATGGTGGTTAAATCATTAGCTTGAGCAGTCGTATACGAATAAGAGAACCCGCTACTGGTCGTTAATGTTACTGGCGTACCGCTTGGGAGACTGGTTGTATCGGCTTTTGCACTGCTATTTTCAATTAACGTTATCGCCGGGGTGCCTGTATCAAACAATACCATAGCCGGAACACTCTGCCCTTGATAGGTTATTGTTGCGGCAATATCCGGTGAATAGCCGCCCTGGGGATAGTTAGTCAGCCGGTGCATAATAAAAGGCGATGAAGGAGAAACATCATCAGGCACAAGCCCTATGGTAAGCAGGCCTGACACATAAGTTCCTGAGATGCTAAAATCGGCATTGTTAAGCATCGCAAGTTTAAAGCCACTTATCCCGCCATTGGTCGGTTTAAAATAACTCAAAGGGCTCCCTATGGCGCTATTGGCAAAACTAACGCCCGGACCCACACCAAACACATCATTTGAATGTGGAGGCTCATTCGTTTTGGTATTTACATCGAAAATTTTATAATACAAAAATATGGGGATACGACTGGTAGTTATGCTGCCATTTTGGTCCCCTATTTTTACTACCGCGTATGCCAAATTACCATACTCCTGTACTTCGCTTTGGCTATCCCCATATGAAACTGTCGCCGTTTTATTGGTAACAGTAATGCCATCTACAACAACAGAGTCCTGGTTAACGGGAATGATAATACCTGTACTTGTTATCATCGATGCCGGCAAAATTCCGGTTGCATCTATGGTCATGCCGGCAGAACCGGTATCAAAAACGCCATAGTAGCTAACCGATTGCGTACCAACTTGCGAAATGGCTATAAAAGCCCTTTTATAATAACTGCTGTTAACTTCATATAACCCCAGGGTAGCAATTGGGGCAGCCACCGGTGTTGGTGTGGTATGGTCCTTTTTACAGGATGTTATTAACATTGTTAAAAATGATCCAACCACAAATAGCAGAAGATACTTTGAGTATATTTTTCTCATATTTTATTTTTTATCCAATTAATAAGTAGCGCTATAACGAAATTAGGCATCGAACTTGTATGGGCAGGTGTTAAAAGTAGAAATAATATTTACTATACCAGGCTTACAATTGTCGTATTAGTTATGCAACCTTACGAAATATACGTTAAGAATGTTACAAGCGGTTGCCTTTTAATAAATTATATTATTTTGAATCCCTATTCCATATAGAACGGTAAATTTTCCATTTACCTCCTTCAGGTTTCCATATTACTATATATTTCCCTTTTTCGAGGGTTTTTGCGCCCGTATAAACCTGGTAGGTTCCTTCTTCTACTACATCCTCCGGGCCGCCATAAACCGCGGTGGTTTTAACCGAGTAATCGGTGACGCCCATTTTAGGGATATCCTTTATCATTGCGCCCATTGGCCCCTTTCCTTTCATTAATGGCTGATCGGGTGGCATATTTATCGTTTGCGAGTGATGAAGGTAGACGAAGGCTGCAGAATCGCCGCTTAAAAATGCGATGCGGTAAAGTTTATTATTATCGTTGATGATCTTTTTAACGTCGGACAAATTGAATGGCGAGTTATCCGCGCCAGGATGTTTACACGAAAACATTACTGCAACAAGCAGGAAAAGAATGCTTTTTTTCATTTGGAATGTATTTAGTTATTAGCCTGATGCAGCCCTTGTGTTCGTTTTGATTTTTAACTAAAATTAAATCCAAAATTAGTTGATTAACTACAAATTCTCCTATTAACTAATCAATTTAGCTTCGGCGCTGCAATTCAATATTTAACTACTGATTAACATCGCTTTCAATCTGTGGGGTAAATGTAAATGCAGTTGGCCTGTAAAAAAAGCCCTTTGAAGCGCTTTGGTCACGAAAAGGGCAAAATAGATAAACAAAACACAGTTGAAATACAATTATATGTTTTAAATAAATATGATACAGGCACTTGTTTTGCCTTATCTGTGTCATGTCTACACTCTACATAAAAAATATGGTAAGTACCCGCTGCAAAATGGTAGTACAGCTGGAATTATTGAAACTTGGCCTGAATTGCACTTTGGTAGAACTTGGAAGGGTACAAACCGTTGAACCAATTTCTGATGAACAACTGATCAATATTAATATTGCCCTGTTACAATGCGGGTTAGAGTTAATGGGCAATAAGAAAAGCATCCTGATAGAAAAAATCAAGAATGTGATAACAGAAATGGTTTATCATTCCGATTACCAGTTAAAAACAAATTTTTCTGATTACCTGAGCAAAAAATTAAATTTCGACTATACCTATCTCGCAAATATATTTTCAGAAGAGCAGGGGTCGACGATTGAACATTTTATTATTCTTAATAAAATTCAAAGGATCAAAGAATTAATTGGTTACAACGAGCTTAACCTTACTGAAATTTCATGGAAACTCCATTACAGCAGTGTTGCCCACTTATCTGCCCAGTTTAAAAAAGTTACGGGTGTAACGCCTTCTTACTTTAAGCACCTCGAGCGCAACAGCCAGGCTTCGGTTGTAAATGTGTGAATCATATAACTTTTCTCAAAAATTATGTAACAGCCGGGCTATAGTCCCGATGTAGGTTTGTATTGTCCTAATCCTTGTCGGAAAAGATCCAGTAAGATATAGGGGCAACATCATTTATCTAAATTAATCAATCATGCAAAAAAAAATTACCTGGACTAAAGATAGTTTGAAGGTGCGCCGAAGAAATGGCTACCCTAAAATATTTCATACAGGGTGGTGCCTTATGTTATTACTTGCTGTATTTATGGCAGGATGTAAGAAAGATACTTATAAAGGCGCCATCCAGGGCGTTTGCCCTATCGTGGTTTCCGTTGACCCAATGAATACCGCAGTAAACGTAGTGCTTAGCAAAGTAATTGCGGTAACATTCAATACAGCAATGCGGCCATCAACCATTAATAATACAACGTTTACTGTTACACAAGGTGCAACAAACATTGCCGGAACAATTGCCCCAACGGCAAATAATGCAGTATTTACCTTTACTCCAGCTGTGGCATTGTTACCTTTTGCTACTTATACAGGTACCATTACTACGGGTGTCAAAGACACGTTAGGCTCCTCAATGGTCAGTACTTATTCATGGACTTTCACAACCATTCCGCAGGTAACATTATCATCAAGCCCCGTTTTGGGCGGAACGACCACCGGCGCAGGAACGTTTGCACAAGGCTCTTCAGCTACAGTCACTGCAACGCCAAATGCTGGTTTTTCATTTGTTAACTGGACAAATAATGGCGTTATAGCGTCAACGAGCCCAAGTTACCAGTTTACAATGGCCGGAAACATAACGTTAGTCGCCAACTTTGCGCCTATCATACCCGGAAAGTTTACTTTAGCGCTGTCGTCTCTTCCCGCTGCAGGCGGAACAACCGGCGGATCCGGTTTATACAATGCCGGGGCCTCGGTCACTGCAACAGCAACTCCAAACGCAGGCTATACCTTTGTTAACTGGACGAATGGCGGGGTCATCGTATCAACGAGCCCTAATTACCAGTTTATTTTAACCGGCAACCGTACTTTGGTCGCCAACTTTAAAATTATCCTGGCATCGCAGTTTTCGGTAACATTATCCTCAAATCCTGCTGCAGGCGGAACAACAACGGGATCCGGTGCATATAATGCAAACGCATCTGTAACTGTAGATGCAATACCAAACTCTGGTTATACATTTACCAACTGGACAAACAAAGGGCTGGTAGTTTCAACAAGTGCAAGCTATACCTTCACATTAACTGCGAACACAACATTGGTTGCCAACTTTGCACCTGTAATATCCACGCCGCTATTCACATCTATTTTCGCGGCGATTGGCGGTAGTGCAGGGATAACTAACCAGGGAATAAATACGGTAGTTAACGGGGCCATCGGCACCACAGCCGTTGCCACTTTAATAACAGGCTTCCATGATGGGTTAACAGGAGACGTTTACACAGAAACGCCGTTGAATGTGGGACTTGTAACCAATGGGATCGATGCAGCCCCACCTTTTCCGGGGACAGCCCCTAAATTCCTGATCGCGACACAGGGCCTCGCAGCTGCCAACGCATTTTATATCAGTATTTCGCCAGCCAACAAGCCAGGCGGTACCGACCCTGGTGCAGGTGAATTGGGCGGCTTAACATTAGCGCCGGGCACCTATAAATCAGCCAGCGGCACTTTTAAAATAACAAACGGAGATCTTACACTCGATGCTAAGGGCGATCCGAATGCTACCTGGATATTCCAGTCGGCGGCCGGGCTAACCGTAGGTATTGCAGGGCCGGCAGGCGCGCGCAGCGTTACGTTGATAAATGGCGCCCAGGCTAAAAATGTGTACTGGTATGTTGGCAGTTCGGCCACTATCAACGCAGCAGGCGGCGGCATTATGACGGGTACTATCATTGCTTCTGCAGGGGTCACCTTCTCAACCGCAGGCAATACAGTTCAAACGGTGTTGAATGGCAGGGCGATATCTTTGGTAGCTTCAGTTACCATGGTAAACACAACCATCAATATGCCTTAACAGCTATAAATAAACTATAAGGTTTATCCCCCTCTCATAAATATTGGGAGGGGGATTTACAAAGGTTAAAACAAACTGAAAATTAATTTTAAAAGAAGATATTATGTCATCAATAAATAAAATGCTGCAAAAATTTATCATCTGTTCTTTGATGGTAATTATTGCAAGTTCAACAGTAAAGGGCCAGGTTAGCCCGCCCATTTGGTGGTACGGCGTATCAGGCGCCGCAAATTTCAATTTCTATACCGGCACAACCCAAATGCTCAATAATTCATTAACAGTGCCAACTCCTTTCCATAAAGCTACAGGTGTAGCGCCGTACGGCTCAGTCCTTTTGGAATATCGTCCTACTCCCATATGGGGCGGTATGCTGAACATAGGCTATGATGGCCTCGGCGCAAAGTTTGACGGTGTTGAAGCGCCATGTGATTGCCCGGCTACTTTAAAAACCAACCTGGGGTATGTCTCTATTGAACCCAGTTTACGTTTAGGTTTTAAAACCTCGAGTTTATACTTTTTTGCAGGGCCAAGCCTGGCATTAAACATAAATAAGCAATTTGCTTATACGCAGCTTAAACAGCCAAATACTACTGCTGATTTTAGTTCGGTTAATAGCAGCATGTTATCGGGACAGGTTGGTGCAGGTTTTGATATCCCGCTTTCAGCAGCAACCAGCTTAACAAAAGTTAGCCTTTCGCCGTTTATTTCTTACCACCCATATTTTGGGCAGGACCCGCGCAGTATCGAAAGTTTGTCGGTTACCACGGTAAGAGTTGGGCTTGCGCTCAAATTTGGAAAAGGTCATAAAACGCCTCTTCCCGATGCGCCCGCACCTGTTGCGGCTGTTCCTGTTCCGGCAGTACGTGATGTTACTTTTACTGTACGCGGGCCTGTTAATGCGCCGCCAACCATGCAGGTGAGCGAAACTTTACCGATGTTGAATGCTGTATTTTTTGAAGAAGGATCGGTTGAAATTCCAACCCGCTATGTATTGCTTACCAAAGACCAGGCATCGGGTTTTAAAGAAGATCAGTTACAGAACGAAGTGCCGGCAACTAAAACAGTCCGTTCTGCCGGGCAGTTAAATGTTTATCATAATGTATTGAATGTTTTGGGAGATAGGATGCGGGCAAATCCGGGAGCTTCTATAACCCTCGACGGGTCATCCGCCAAAGGGCCGCAGGATGGCAAAGAACTTGCTGCATCGATAAAACAATACCTGGTTACCGTATTTGGAATTGATGGTTCAAGAATTGCGGTTCGCGGCAGCTTTAAAGCAAATCCAACATCAGAGCAGCCTGGAGATACGAACGACCTTGTGCTTCGCCGTGCCGAAGACCGCAGGGTTGATATTGAAAGCGCTTCACCTGAATTATTATTGGAAGTAGGCGGCGGAATGATGAAACCTGTGCAAATTACCTCAAATCAGGTGGACACGCTTGATAACGACGTAGTTTTCAAGGTAGATTCAGCCAGCCAACTGGTTAAGTCATGGTCGGTTAATGCTACTGACAACAATGGGACAGTTCAGCATTTTGGATCGTTTAACGCCGACCAGAAAGGCATTCCGGTAGCAACCATTTTAGGGAACAGCCCGGGCGGTGATTATAAAATAACAATGCAGGCAGCAATGAACGATGGCACAACAGTTACAAAGGAAAGTACCGTTCATTTAATACAGCCAGCGGTTTCAGTTACAAAAGGCTTCCGTTACAGTATTGTATTCGGTTTTGATAAAGCAAAAACGATAGGGGAGTACAACACATTTTTAACAACCATTGTAGCGCCATTAATTACCGACGGGGCAACCGTTACTATACATGGCCATACAGATAATATTGGTGTGGAAACGTATAACCAAAAACTGTCGGACGACAGAGCGAAGCAAACCCAAAAAATCCTTGGGCAGGCAATAGCCAATTCAGGCAGGGACAACGTAAAATTTGACGCCATTGGTTTTGGCGAAGACCCCGCTCATGCGCCATTTGAAAATAGTACCCCTGAAGAACGTTTTTATAACAGGACAGTTATTATAGATATAGTAGCGGTTAAATAAGTAAAAGCTCGTTTCCGTTATTGTTCGAATAATAACAATGAGCTAAGTTCAAAATTTTAATAGCTAAAAAGGCCTTGAGTAATCAGGGTCTTTTTGTTATTTGTAACAACTAAAATACACTTCCCCGAAACTATTATGTACAATATAAAGCACTTATAGACATGGTGACGGCGCTTTTGTAATATACTGGCACGCAAGGCTTAGTTGATAGGCTACAGTTTATTCCTATATACTAATCATAACCCCTCGGTAATAAAATCTGCGGTTTTTTTACATGGTCATGAATTATGTTTTATTTAAGTTGAGAAGTTGCCCATACAACCTCTTTGAAAAACACCCCGTCCATGAGGGAATGCCGGCCGGTTAAGGCTCAAAAGCAGCCGGAAAAGATATTGAATATATTGACAGACAGGAAAATACTTTTAATAGGGGCACCTGCTTTGCAAGGGGTGGTTAGGTTTTACTGTCCTGAATTTCAATAAAAAATATCAGGAGAATTAAAACATTTTATTATTTGTTTAAAATAATTAATTATGAGTAAAGAAATCCATTATACCAAAAGTATCCAGGCGCTAAAAAGCCTGACTTATTCAAAACTAAACTATGCCGTATTATCATTGGCATTGTTGCTTACGGTGTTTGCCGCAGGGTGCCAGAAAGACAATTCTACAGGCACAACGCCAACTGCATCAGTATCATCAAACCTGGCAGCTAAATCAACGGGCTTTGTTATCAGCCCTGCGCCGATAAACCTTAAAACAGCTGCTGATTTTACAATTTTATCAGAAACCGGGATTTCAACTACCGGTGTTACTTCAATTCTTGGTGACATAGGGGTAAGCCCGATAGCTGCAACAGCAATTACCGGGTTTGGGTTAATCATGAATACGAATAACCAGTCGTCGCATACGCCCATTGTAACCGGAGAGGTTTACGGCCCTAACTATGCGCCGCCGACCCCTACTAAAATGACAACGGCTATAAGCGATATGCGGACCGCTTTCACTACGGCGAATGGCCTGGTATATCCTGCCCCGTTTGTAGCTCAATACGCCGGAAATATTAGCGGTCAAACTTTGCGTGCAGGTTTATATAAATGGAGTACCGGCGTTTTAGTTACAAATGCAGGTGTTACGTTATCCGGAGGCCCTAATGATGTATGGGTTTTCCAGATCGCACAAAACCTTACCATCAATAACGGCGCTATCATTCATTTGTTAGGTGGGGCGCAGGCCAAAAATATCTTTTGGGTAGTATCCGGCAAAGCAACACTTGGAACAACCGTGAATTTTAGTGGGGTTATATTGAGTAAAACACTGATCTCCTTAAACACAGGGGCCACGGTAACCGGCAGGTTGCTGGCGCAAACCGCTGTAACGCTAATTGCGAATGATGTTAAGCCGTAATAATACAAGAATTCGATTTAAGCGCCGTAGTCGCCTCACCCCAACCCCTCTCCAAAAGGAGAGGGGCTTAAAAAGGACATCCTTACAAACGGCGAAGTTAAAGTCCTCTCCTTTGGAGAGGATTTAGGTGAGGCCAAATGCAACGCTGGAGCTAAAAATTATATCGAACTCACCCTAATAGAATATTTAGCATAAGCAATAAATTTGAAGCTGTCTCAAAAAAGGCAGCTTCTTTTATTTTTAATGGTACCGGTTGCATCTGGCATTGCCATATTCTTTAAAACCATTTGCGGTTATAAATGTTTTTTGGGTACCCTATGGATAAGAAAACAAAGACAGTTGCCATAATTGTGGCACATCCTGATGATGAAACCTTGTGGGCAGGGGGAACAATTTTAAGCAATCCTGGTTGGCAATGTTTTATTGTAAGCCTTTGCAGGAAAAACGACCCCGACCGTGCCCCAAAATTTGAAAAAGTACTTAGTTTTTTAGGCGCCGAAGGAATAATGGGCGACCTTGACGATGGCCCAAACCAAAGCCCGTTGAACGAAAACGAAGTTCAAAATGCGATACTCGAATTATTACCCTCAAGACATTTCGATCTTATTATTACACATAGCATTAATGGCGAGTACACCCGTCACCGGCGGCACGAGGAAATTGGCACAGCGATTATAAAACTGTGGCATTCGGGTAGTTTAACTACAGATGAACTTTGGGCTTTTGCCTACGAAGACGGTTACAGGAACTATTACCCGGTAGTTATTGAAAACGCACCTGTATTTTATGCCCTGTCCCATGAGGTGTGGGAAAAGAAATATAACATTATTACGGATATATACGGATTTGACGAACAGAGCTGGGAAGCGCAAACCACGCCAAAAGAAGAGGCTTTCTGGCAATTTTTTAATGCTGACAAGGCCTATGAATGGCTGGTTAACGCCAGTATAACATTATGAAAGTTTTATTATTGTATGATTACCCTGCATCGCCGAGCGGCCTTGCTACGCAGGGCGACCTGCTTTACCGCGGCCTTAAGGAGATGGGTATCGAAGCTTACGCGGTAAATTGTGATTCGAACCAGGAAAAGGAATGGTATTACCAATGGTTTAAACCCGATGTAGTTGTTGGGATAGGTTACTGGGGGCATACGCCCGAGCTGGTACTGCATCCTCAAAAATATAACGTTCAGCCCGTTCCCTGGCTGGTTGCCGATGGCTATATTGCCAATTACCAGGATGTACTGAACGATTTGCCTTTAATATTGGTCACTTCAAATTGGGTAAAAGAAATGTATGTACGCGATGGCATTAGCGGCGCCAATATTGAAGTGCTGCCGGTAGGATGCGATACCGATTCGTTTATTCCTTATCAAAAAGATGACTCTAAGATAATCGCCGTAAGGGAATCATTGGGCATAAAACCAGATGAGTTGATGATTCTTACAGTTGGGGGCGATGCGGCCTCGAAAGGTGCGCAGGAAGTTATGCAGGCGCTGGCTTTGATAAAAGATAAGGTGCCTGCCTGGAAATATGTATGCAAAGTTTGGCCTCAACCACGAACCGATCTTCAAAACCAGGCGGATATGGAACTGGCTTTACAACTCGGCCTTGCCGACAGGGTAATTTATGCCAATAATATCACTTCGCGCAATTTTATGCCGTACCTTATCGGGGCATGTGATATTTATGCAGCGCCATCACGGCTTGAAGGTTTCGGCATGTTGCAGGTTGAAGCCAATGCCTGCGAAAAACCGGTTATCGGCATTAATGCAATGGGTATGCTTGATACAATGGTTGACGGTAAAACGGCTTACCTCGCCAACGTTGCACAAAAAATAACGGTGGACCATGTAGTGCTGGGGAATGAATCAGGCTATACAGAAAATCAGCGCATAGATTTCGACATCCCGCGCACGGTTGATTACAGGGCGAATGTGGACGATATTGCCACACATTTGCTGGAATTAATGAACCATCCCCTGGTACGGATACAACTTGGCAAAGCAGGCAGGAAAAGAGTTGTCGAAAAATTTGATTACAGGGTTGTTGCCGAAAAATTTGTAAAAATAGTGAGCGGGAAATTGGGGGTGAAGTAAGGTGAAAGCTGAAAGCTGAAAGGTGAAAGGCGAAATATGGTTATGCAAAAAGATGATTGGCAGGAAATAGAAACAGCTAAAAAAGCCGCGCTGGAGGTGCTATTGCATAATAGCCGGGGTGCCTTTGATGGGCTGCCGCGTACAGCGGGCTGGGGGTATCCCGAACCTTATACCCGCGACCTTATGTTTTCGATATTCGGGATTGCTGTGTCGGGTAATCAACAGCTTATAGAAAGTATTCGCAAAGTATTGCAAACTTTAGCAGGCAACCAAACTGAACACGGGCATATCACCTCGCTCGTCCATGATAAAGATGACCGTGGCTCAAGTGATGCTACACCATTGTTTTTATTAGGTGTGGGCATATTCAGGAAGTTGACGGGTGAAAATGAGTTTTTGGAAGGAGCTGTTGGAAAATCCCTAACCTGGATGGAATACCAAAGCCCCGACGACAGGTTTATGGTTGCCCAGCAGCCTACCAGCGACTGGCGCGATGAGCAATGGGTGCTCGGGTATGGCCTTTTTGTGAATACAGTATTGTATGGTAGCCTGCGACTGCTGGGTCAAAATGAACGTGCGGATGGGTTATATAATGAAATGAGGTTATCGACCATAGACGGTGGTTTTATTCCCCATCATATACACGAAGGCCTTATTGTAAAAAGCAAGCCATATTTTGCCTTCTGGTCGTACAAGGTATATTGCAGTGATACGTTTGATTTGCTTGGGAACAGCATGGCAATAATTTCAGGATTGGCTTCTGCTAAGCAGGCAGGGGCAATTATCGATTGGGTAGAAGATCAATGTAAAATTATGCAAAAAAACGGCGACCTGGCCGCTAACATCCCACCAAACTTTTTCCCATTCACATTGCCCGGTGAACCGGGTTGGCATCCGCGCTACGAAAATTTTAATATGCCCGGCAATTATCATAATGGCGGCATTTGGCCTTTTATATGTGGTTTATATGTAGCAGCACTTGTCGCAGCAAATAGATATGACCTTGCCGAGCAAAAATTGGTTGAATTAACCAAACTTGTAAAACTATCACAAGACCCAGGCCTTGAATTTGGATTTAACGAGTGGATAAAAGCCCAGACAGGCAATGTTATGGGGGTGGACTGGCAAACCTGGAGTGCCGCACTTTACCTATATGCCGCAAAGTGCGTTGAAGAAAGAAATACGCCTTTTTTTGATGAGATGAGGAGCATTTAACCAACAGCGAGCTAGCTCATTTTACTCATCTACCAAAACCCTGCTATTTATTATTTCATCATAAATGCCATCCCATAGCTTGATACGCATTTGTAGCGCGGCTATGGATGCTTCTTCAATTTCGGCCCATTTTTGTTCATCTGTTCCGCAAAGTTCGGCGGTCATTTCTAATGCAAGCTGGCTGTGGTGGCCACCATCAACTTCAATATGGCGGTCGAGATAATATTTAAATTCAGAAACCTGGTTGGGGAACTTTTTGTCAAGGTCGTTAACTATCGATAAAAACATATTGGGGATCAGGTCTTCCCGTCCAAAGGTAAATACAGCCGCCTGTAAATGCGGCTCATTGGTGTTGATGATATCGAAAGTGTAATCTACAAATTCCCGCGCAGCCGCCGGGACATCAGCTTTGTTAAATGCTATGTGAAAGCTACCTGTATCTTTTAGCGCCGAAATAAAACTTAAAAAGTTATGTGCATCGTTGCCGCATTGTTTCATCGCGTCGAGATATAATTCGTAATGGCTTTTTCTTACACCAAGGCTGTCAACGTCCGATTCCTCGCCGGTTACTATCTCGTTAATTAAGTATCTTGTGTTTGCCGAACCTACCGGGTACCATGGCACAACGGTGCAGGTTAAATTATTTTGCAGTGCCTTCAACAGCGACATAAAATCCCAAACCGCATAGATATGGTGATTCATAAAAACGCCAAGGTCATCAATACTGTTTATCTGTTCATAAACTTTATGGTTAACTATTTGTTCCCTTAATGGTTCAATGGCTTGCTGTATCTTTTTAATATAAACGTTCATCTGCTGCTTGTTTTACAGGCGGCAAAGGTAAAATAATGAGATGGTCTTACCTTGAAAATCAACGGTTAAAATGGCCGGCGGGGAAATTATGAGAAAATCATGACGATGACACCGAAGGGCATCGGTGAAACAAATAAACCATCCATCTGTCTACGATTAGACTTCCATCAAAATAATTAATAATATATGAAAATATTATTTACTGTAATTATCTCGTTAACCTCGATAGGTTCGTTTGCGCAAAATATTCCAAAGGCACAAACGTCAAAAGCTAATGTCGCTCACGGACAAGATAAAACGGCCGGGAAAGACACGGTCATCGAAAAAGATACCTCGAAAGAAAATAAAGAACCCCGTTATTTTTACATGTCGGCCAATGCCAATGTATTTGTAAATACCAGGGGCGGCGCAGCCAAAAGATTTTCACCTTCGGTTGAGTTTGGCAAAACCTATGGCATATTTGATATAGGCCTTGCTACTGGCCGGTTAAACTCTATTGCGCCTGGCGGTGATACAACAAGGTTTCTCGAGTTCAGGCCTACCATAAATATATTTTCAAAAGGCAGATTTGCCGAAGGGCTATGTTTAGGCGGCGGCTATGTATTTAATGCTAAACAGGGTTTAATGACTGAGGTTTGTAACAGTATAAATTTTAATATTACCGAAATATGGGCGATTGCCGTAATACAGGGCTATTATTATTTTGATGGCACAAACAGCAGCCGGGGCACGCAATATATGGGTTTTAACCTTACCTATAACTTCCTTAAGAAGCACGGTACTAATATAAAACGCAAAAAAGCAGCATTGATCAGCGATAATTGATGAGAGGAACCAAGAATCGAGAGCCAAGAGTCAAGAGCCAAGAACCAAGAGTCAAAACAAAAGCAGTTTATTTTACAAACCCTTCTCCATTGTGTTATTGCGCACTGATCAATATTATCTTGGTTCTTGGCTCTTGATTCTTGATTCTCTTCCGCTAATTATCTGTAGCTTTATTTTATAAATTTTCGGTCTGATTTATGGCAACAGTATCGCTCGGCAGTTCGGCGGGTAAATGGATAATGGTTTCGGCTATACTGGCTTCTGCTATGGCATTTATTGACGGTACTGCATTAAATGTTGTCCTGCCATCACTTCAAAAAAGCCTTCATGCCACAGCAGCTGACCTGTTTTGGATGTTAAACGCTTACCTGCTTATGCTGGCATCGCTCATATTGATAGGCGGGGCTTTAGGCGATAAACTTGGCCGGAAAAAGATATTCATGGTGGGTATCTTTATTTTTATAGTTGGCTCGGCGGCTTGCGGGCTGGCGCCGCAGGTTACTTTATTGATCGTTTTTCGTATCATCCAGGGCATTGGCGGCGCGCTGATGATACCCGGCAGCCTGTCATTAATATCTTCATCTATTAACGAAAACGAACGCGGAAAAGCCATTGGCACCTGGACGGCAATAAGTACGGTTGTCACCATGGGTGGCCCCGTACTTGGCGGGGTACTGGCCGATGTGGGGCTTTGGCGGTATATATTTTTTATTAATGTACCTATCGGGATTACAGCACTGCTTATTCTGTGGCGGCATGTAGCTGAAAGTAAGGACGAAGACGGCGATCTTAACATGGATTTCCCCGGCGCAATTACCATTGCTTTTGGTTTAGCTTTGATAACTTTCGGGTTTTTGCGTATGCCTGCCATCGGCTTTAATAATTGGCAGATATATAGTTCATTTGGTGCAGGGCTTATATTGCTCGCTTCATTTATAGTTATCGAAGGCAAAAGCAAGCATCCGATGATGCCTTTACACCTTTTTAAAAACCTCACGTTCACTGGGGCTAATCTGCTCACATTTTTCCTGTATGCCGGGCTCGGCGCGGGTATGCTGTTCATGTCATTAAACCTGGTGCAGGTACAAGGTTATAGCCAGACTCAATCGGGACTTACCTTTTTGCCATTTACCTTACTGATGATGTTTATAGCTCGGTTTGCAGGCAGCCTTGCCGCCAAATATGGGCCAAGGTTGTTCCTTGTTGCGGGGCCTGCCGTAGCTGGCGCGGGGTTATTGATCTTATCCTTCATAAAACAAACCGCAGGGCCCTCAGCTTATTTTACTACCTTTTTTCCTGGTGTAATTGTATTTGGCCTGGGCTTGTCGTTTACTGTTGCGCCGCTTACAGCTGCGGTTATGGGCGCCGTGAGCGATCAATTTTCCGGGACTGCATCCGGCGTAAACAATGCCATTTCGCGTATAGCTAATGTATTTGCCTATGCCATTTTTGGCGCCGTGGCTGTTTTATTTTTCTCGGCCGAATTGCAGGGGCAAGTAAAAACCCTCGCGGTAAGCGCCAACCAAAAGCAGTTGATAATGGCACAAGCCGCTGATTTGGGCAATGCCAAAGTGCCTGCAAGTATGAGTAATGAGCAAAAAGTAACCGTTGAGAAATATTATCATGAAAGCTTTATAGCTGCATATTCTATGATTATGAAGGTTTCGGCGGGACTGGGCTTTTTAGGTGCGCTGATGGCTTTTATTTTTATAAGGGATGTTGGAGTGAAAAAGGGGGATGGCTCTTGATGGATATGTTATTAAGCTAAGAAAAAATACTTTTTTAAAGCTTTTTTACCCTCTTTACCGCTCGCGGTAGAGAGGGTGGTCGAGCGAAGCAACGACCGGGTGAGTAAACTATACGAGCGACATTAGGGCAAATGCATTACCGTTAATGCATGACGCATAGTCTACTCACCCCGAATGCGCTTCGCTGTTCGACCCTCTGCGACAAGTCGCAAAGAGGGTGAAAAGGTTGTTCGTTAAGTTAATGATATTGGCTGTGAGCTGTTGATAAAAGATAAGAAGCAAAGCCCTGTTCAAGATAAATAAGAATAAAAAAATTATAAAAACCACATATAATGCCTGATAGAAGAGAATTTATAAAAGATGCAAGTCTGTTAACCCTTGGCCTGGGCGCATTCCCATCATTGTTGACTTATGGCGTAGGCACCAATGTAGCGAAATCATTTGTACTGCCGCGCAGCACGCCCGAAATGCAGGGGATCTCATCTGCTGGCATCAGTAAGTTTTTAGAAGCGATAAAACAAAGCAAACAGGAATTTCACAGCCTGATGATACTGCGGCATGGAAATGTAGTTGCCGAAGGCTGGTGGGCGCCATATTCTTCGGAACACCGGCAGCAATTATATTCGCTGAGCAAAAGTTTTACAGGCACAGCCATCGGATTGGCTGTTTCGGAAGGTTTACTGACCGTTGATGATCCCATTGTCAAATTCTTCCCTGAATATTTGCCGACACAGATAAGCGATAACCTTGCCGCCTTAAAAATACGGCATTTGCTGAGTATGTCGGTTGGGCATGGCAAAGATTCTATTTTGCTATTGGAAGCATCGGCGCCCGGTGTGCCGTGGGAGAAAACATTTTTAAGCCTGCCTGTCGTTTTTACACCGGGCAGCCAGTTTATGTATAACTCTGGCGCCAGTTTTATGCTTAGCGCCATTATTAAAAAAGTGACCGGGAAAACCGCGCATGAATATTTGCGACCGCGCCTATACCAGCCGCTCGCTATTACCAACACCACCTGGGGCGAGAATTGGGAAGGTATAAATATGGGTGCTTCGCATTTACGTATGCCTACTGAAGATATTGCCAAATTTGGCCAGCTATACCTGCAAAAAGGCATGTCGAATGGCAAACAGGTGATCAGTGCGGATTGGGTGGCGCAGGCATCATCCAAACAAATATCCAATGGTCACAACGATAGCAGCTGGGGTTACGGCTATGGCTACCAGTTTTGGCTCAACCCTCCCGGCGGCTTCAGGGCTGATGGCGCTTTTGGACAATTCAGCATGGTATTGCCAGAGTTTGATGCCGTTGTTGCGATCACCAGCGAAAGCATCGACACCAAAGCAACTATGCAGATTGTTTGGGATGTTTTACTACCCGAAATGCGGGCCAACCTACTTCCTGTTGACAAGGCAGCCCAAAAAACACTTTTGACTGAGCTGAAAGCATTAAAATATGATCCGCCGCAATTATCTACAGCATCGCCTCTTGCCGAAAAGATTGCCGGCAAAGAATTTATGCTCGATAAAAACCCATTTAACGCCAAATCGGTTACTTTCGACTTTATGGGCGGTAATTGTGTTTTTACTTTGAAAGAAGAAGGCAAACCCGATATTGTGATCACCAACGGCATTAACCACTGGGTAAGAAAGGGCAACCTTAAACCTTCGGCACATTCCCTGTTCTCCCTTCGTCGTATTGACTTTGATTCCATTGTGGCCGCAAGCTTCGGCTGGCAAAATGACAATACCCTTGTACTGACGTGGCGTTACATTGAAACCGTGCATGGCGACAGCTTTACCTGTGTTTTTGATGGCGATAAAATAACCATCAAGCCTTTATTTAGTGTGAATCGGTTACAGGGCAAACCGGATGACAGGGCTGATATTTTTGGGAGGGCAGTATAATCTGTTATGTCATAAATTAATAAATCTGCATCTGTTTTACTATTTTGATAAGCTTTTACTTTGCTGTAATACTTTTTCAAATAATTAAAATGGAAATCATACCATTCACCGAAAGGGAAATACAACAACTACGCGCCGAAACCAAAGGGACGGACGAAAGGATACATTTTAATAATGCCGGGGCATCGCTGCCGCCGGATGTGGTTGTTGAAACTGTTATCAACTATTTAAATGAAGAAGCGGTTTACGGCGGCTACGAAACCGAATATAAATACCGCGAGGAGCTTGATAATACCTATGCCCTGATCGCCCGGTTGATCAGCGCCAAAAAAGATGAAATAGCCATTGTAGAAAATGCAAGCACCGCCTGGATACTTGCTTTTAACGGGATTGATTTCAAAAATGGAGATGAAGTTATCATCTCAGAAATGGAATATGTAACCAATTTAATTGGATTTTTGAATGCGAAGAAAACGCATGGGATTGAAATTAAAGTAATACCTAATGATGAGAGCGGCAATTTTTCCCTTGCTGCCTTTGAAAAAGCCATCTCGCCGAAAACTAAATTAATTGCTGTTACACATATCCCATCCACTGCCGGGGGCATGATACCGATTATTGAGATTGGTAAAATAGCCCGCAATCACAATATACTATACCTTTTAGATGCCTGCCAGAGCGCGGGCCAGGTACCTTTGGATGTAAAAGAGATTGGCTGCGATATGCTGGCCGTAACCGGGCGAAAATATCTGCGGGCACCAAGGGGCACGGGATTTTTATATGTGCGAAAAGAAGTGCAGAACAAGCTGAAACCTATATTTATAGATGGTTTCACCGCTCAATGGGTTAGTGAAGATGATTTTAAAATAAGGGATGACGCCCGGCGGTTCGAGCTATACGAAAAAAACCGGGCGCTTACCCTTGGCCTTGGCAAAGCCGTGGAATATGCACTGAACATTGGCATTGACAGGATATGGCAGCGTGTACAACATTTAGCCGCGCTGATGCGCCGTCAACTGGCAGAAATTAATGAGGTGGCAATTCATGATATTGGCGAGCAAAAGTGTGGTATTGTTACCTTTTCGGTGACGGATATTGATAGTACAGTGATAAAAAACAAACTGGCGGAAAAACAAATTAATGTATCAGTGGGCAAGGCCATATCAACGCTTATTTATATGAATAAAAACCATTTAAGCAGCGTGGTAAGGGCATCGGTACATTATTATAATACCGAAGAGGAGATAATTGTAATGTGCAGTGCATTAGCTGCCATCTTAAATTAAACCCGGGTAGCAACCCGTTTTGCAAATGTATTCCCGGTGCCGAAAATATATGAAACATTACAGCCTACCCAAGGTTGTATAACCATGAGAAGTTTAATTTATATTATCGTAGTTGTGCTGATTATCAGCTGGCTGCTCGGGGGCTTTGCCTTCCACATTGGCGGCAGCGCCATTCACATTATTATTGTTATTGCTGTTATCCTTTTACTATATAACCTGTTTGCCGGCGGGTCGTACAGGCGCCGTTGGTAATATTTCCCCGGGGAAATATTACTCAGGTTCTCCAGCTGTTAATTTCTAATGTACAAGCGTTCCGATGTGTTCACCTTTCGTGATCTTCATAAGGTTGCCGGGTTTGTTCATATCGAATACTATAATGGGCAGGTTGTTTTCCTGGCAAAGTGTAATGGCAGTCATATCCATCACGCTGAGGCCTTTGTCATATACTTCCTGGAAAGAGATCTCATCGTAACGTGTAGCCGTAGGGTCTTTTTCCGGGTCGGCGGTGTAAATGCCGTCAACGCGGGTGCCTTTTAGCACCACGTCGGCTTTTATTTCGATAGCGCGCAGGGATGCTGCTGTATCTGTAGTGAAGTATGGATTACCTGTGCCGGCGCCGAATATTACAATTTTGCCGACCTCCAAATGGTGCATGGCACGGCGGCGGATATAAGGCTCACATATCTGTTCCATCTTTATGGCGGATTGCAGGCGGGTTTCAACCCCAATGCTTTCGAGAGCATTTTGCAAGGCCATGCAGTTGATCACTGTAGCAAGCATGCCCATATAATCGGCCTGGGCACGTTCCATGCCCGATTTCTCGGCGCTAAGCCCCCTGAAAATATTGCCGCCGCCAACAACAATAGCTATTTCCATGCCTGTATCAAAAACCCCTTTTATATCCTGCGCGTATTGCAAAACCTGGTTGTTATCAATGCCGTATTGCTTTTCGCCCATCAGCGATTCGCCGCTAAGTTTTAGTAGGATCCTTTTATATTTCATAGGGTAAGTTTGTCGTTATCAGAGAAAGGTGAAATGAGGAATTGCTTTTATCAGTACGTGAGTATGCTTTCGATAATACGCTATTCATCAAGTTGGAGTTTGCCAAAAATATGGAAATATAATCAGTGTTAAAATTTTATGCAGATTTTGTTAAGAAATCACCCTTAAACACAGTGCCCTGTACTTCAAAGTTTTCATTAAAAACGATCAGATCAGCATCAAAGCCTGCCTCGACTTTGCCTTTTTTGCTCATTTTAGCCAGTTGCGCAGGATACAACGTTGCCATATTGATAGCTTCGGCAAGGTTAATGCCTACATGTTCCACACAATTTTGCACTGCCTTGAGCATGGTAAGGCACGATCCTGATAAAGTGCCATCAGGCATTACAAACCTGTCGCCTTTGAACTGGTGATGATAAGTACCTTCGCTTGCCGCAGCAACTGCATCGGTAATTAAAAAAAGCTTATCGCCCAATTCGCGTTTGGCAAGGCGCACCATGGCAAAGTCAACGTGGATACCATCGTTAACAATACTGGCATAAGGCCTTTCTTCGAATATAGCGGGGATATAGCCCGGATCGCGGTGGTGCATCTGCGGCATGGCATTAAATAAATGCGTTACCGCCGGTATAGGGTTATTTAAAAACGACTTACCCTGCTGATAAGTAGCATTGCTATGGCCTGAAGATATGATGATCCCATGGTCATGTAGATAATCTATTACTTCCTGGTCTTGCAGTTCTGGCGCAATGGTCATCATTTTAACAACGCCATCGGCCATGGTCAGCCATTTTTCTATTTCAGCAACGGTGCCTTTTTTGATAAGATCTGCCGGGTGCGCGCCTTTTTTTGCAGCGTTAAGGTACGGCCCTTCCAGGTGCAGGCCCCAAAAGTTGCCTTTGCATTGCTCCCTGAAAGCTTTTGCAGCTTCAATGGCCTTCTCTACAATATCATTGGTGTTGGTAGCTACGGTGGCAAAAAAGCCCGTGGTGCCTTGCTCCAAAAAATCGTTTTCCATCCGCTCAAGCGCTACAGTGCTGGGTATGCTGCCGAACATTTTGTCGCCGCTGCCATAAACCTGTAAATCTATCAAGCCGGGCGCAACAAATGCACCATTTAAATCAACCTTTTTGCTATCGGCGGGGATGGCGTGTTCGTCAATAATAGCTGTAATTTGGCC
>Ga0206884_1035_pt1 | contig 34524 bp, 40 predicted proteins | sample Alteio_BWOrgCont_FD_152914 | JGI IMG/M metagenome (GOLD analysis project Ga0206884, IMG submission 152914) | Enriched cells from forest soil in Barre Woods Harvard Forest LTER site, Petersham, Massachusetts, United States -... | ecosystem: Environmental > Terrestrial > Soil > Temperate forest > O...
CCACCGGCGGCTTCAACATATACTATTTCGTATTCGGGGTGCAAGTGCCATAAAAAGGTAGCGCTTAAGTGAGGGCTCAATATTTTAAACGAGCTGCCTATGTCGGGTTTAACCTCTTCTAACTGTAGCTTCCCCATGCTTTTTACTGTATTAACCTTAATTATTCCAAAAGGTAACTAAAATATCAATACAGTGCAAATACTGGTCATTAAATGGGTAGTTTTCGACATAGTTGATATATAGATTTGATGTAACCATTTAAAAACAAATATGATGAAGACAGAACTTATTGCAACTATGGCCACTATGGCACCAAATCGGGTACATAAAGAAATACCAGGTAATCCTTCAGTCGCAAAAACCAGTACGGTTAAACTAAACGACCGCAGCAGTGGCAAACCGCTAAGGGTTTTAAGCGACGAGGACTGGAAGTTTTGGACAGAGAATGGATATATAGTTGTTAAGAACGCGGTACCCAAACCGCAGGTTGAACGTTTAGCCAATTTCCTATGGGAATTTGAAGAAAAAGATCCGAACAATCACGAAACATGGTATGCACCGCCGCGGGCCGAAATACAAATGAAAGAACTAACCAACACCGGCATGGTTGAAATTTATAACCACCAGTACCTTTGGGATAACCGGCAAATGCAGCGGGTTTATAATGCTTATGCTGACGTATGGGGCACCGAAAAGCTTTGGGTAACCATTGACCGCGCCATCCTGAATTTGCCGATTCGACCCGGCCATGAATATAAAGGGTTTATCCATTGGGATTATGACCCCGAAACAAAACCTCAAAATACACAAGGTGTTTTGGCCCTGGCAGATCAGACCGATGAGCGCGTGGGTGGTTTTCAATGTGTGCCTGAACTATACAGAACATACAATACCTGGAAACTTACTCAACCCGCGGACCGGGACCATTATAAACCTGACGTAAGCGGCTTTGATCTTGTAAAAGTAAAAATGGAGGCCGGCGACCTGCTGATATTTAACAGCCTGCTACCGCATGGCATACGGCCAAATACCAGCGGCGATAAAGTACGCATAGCGCAGTACATTGCTATGATGCCAGCACAAGAAGATAATGAAGAACTACGTCAATGGCGCATCAGCTCGTGGCGGGAAAGAAAAGCACCTGAGGGCTATGCATTTCCAGGTGACCCGCGCAAGTGGGAGCAGACCAGGTATAAAGCCGCTGAGCTAAGTGAACTGGGTGAAAAACTGCTGGGGCTAAAAAAATGGTAAGCCCCCACTAAATCTCCCGTGACAGGCTAATGTGTTGACACATCTTACGGATTTTTAACCCCATTAGAGTCAAATATTGGTAGAAATAGATTTTAAAGGATTTTATGTGCCGTAGGTACATTAGATAGTCGGCTTTAATTGCCGTCTTACACCTTTATTGTTACTTATTAACTCTTTAATATTTCACCTACCAGGCGAAAAATCTTTGTTTTATTGTTTTTACCAATATTTCACTGCTAACGAAGGGGAATGTCAAATATTATTTTGTGGTGAAAGTTGGGTCCGCACAGTAGCGATCTCAAGCAGGGAACCTTTTATGCATATTAATGAGAGGTTATAAAATCTATTATCACATTTGATTTAATTTTACTAAACTTATAAAATCAAAAAGCGAAATGAAGGTTGATTTTAATACAGATGCAGATCATATAGATGTACCAATAAATAAATATGGCCTCACTGGATATTTCTTTGTGTTATTTGGTGTTTTCCTGATGGGCCTCTGGTTTGTAGCAAGTCCTTCCACGTTTGTAACCAAAGGTGTTCATACATCGAAAAGCCTCAATTCTCTCAAGGAAGCGGTTGGATTTGGACTTTTTTGTATAATTATTTGCGGCCCTTTTGCTGCAAATACGTTTTACCGGATTTTTGTGATGAAAGCTGGTTTAACCATTAATATGGATGGTATTATGAATAATTCATATGTAGCGTCGTGTGGGTTTATAAACTGGAATAATATAACAAAGATCGATAAAGAAGAAGGGGATTATCCAATGTCCATTGTCGTTCATGTTAATAGCCCCGAGGAATTTATACAAAGTCAATCGAATATATTTAAACGTAGGTCAGCTTCAGATAGCTATAACAAATATGGCAGCCCAGCAGTAATAAATACAAATTTTTTAAAATGTGATTATGATGAGTTATATTGGTTTTTAACAGATACATTAAAAACTTATAAGGAGGACGCTAAATAGAACAGCCTTCCCGAGTTTTTGAAACTTCGGAAGGCAATTTCCCGGTTGTATTGTGATGGCATTATGGCTAACACACCCTGCTAATACACAATCCTATGCGCCTCTTCTCGAGTGACCCCGAAGGGGATATTTTTAAAACCTCATTAAAATACGGGCTATATTTTAATAACTAAAGCACAGCCATGCTTGCGAGCTGGATTTGGGCGTTGGTCTTGTAATCCCAACGTAATAAAACCCTTCACCTTTTACCTTTCACCTTTCACCTCAAAAAATGCGCCTTTTTTTGACTATCTTTGCATAAATTTAAAAATATTGATGAAAGTATTTATTGCAGGCCTGCCATTAGAAGTGGATGAGGCTGAATTAACTGCTGTCTTTGGTGATTTTGGGCCTGTAAAATCGCTCAGGATAATTAAAGACCGCGAAACAAAAGAGAGTAAGGGTTTTGGTTTTGTTGAAATGGTGAATGAAACAGAAGCAAAAGAGGCGATTAGGTGCATGAATGGCGCGAGCTATTATGGCCGCAGGATCACTGTTAACGTTGCCGAGGACAAAGGTCCGGGTTTTAACGCAGGTGGTGGTAAAGGTGGTTTCAGACGTAATTAATTACCAATAATATTATTCTTTTTTAGTTGAAAAGCTCTCCGGAATACCGGGGAGCTTTTTTTGTGTCGTGATTTTCATAGGGAAATTTTTGCACCTAAATAGTATCCTTAATTTCCAGGTGGTCATAAATTTTTTGCTGCAAATCATTCTCCTTATTTGAATTTTTAAGAATGATGAGCATAAAAGTTAGTAAGATCCCTAAAAGCAATAGGATTACCCAAGGCCTTGGATGGTTCATTGTATTCATATTTCGATTATTTGTTGACGGTTAATTTGATTGTTTGATAAGGAGTCGGAAAGAGTTATATTTAATTATGTAAATTATGCTAATTGGCATAATTTAGTAAAAAAATTCCACTTATAGCCCCTACCAGTCCTCGGTTCCTCTTGCTTCTGTTTCCACGAGTTGTGTAAGCACTTGCTTCAGCACCATTTCGCGGGCCCACTGTTGTTCGGTAAGGGTAGCATCGTCAAGGTACCAGGTAATAGGCTCATTAACTTCGATACGGGTTTTATACACAAAGTTTTTGGTCGGGTGCATTTTGCTGCCTTCGTAGCTGTTCAGGTTTTCGGCCTTTATTAGTTTGGCAAATTGTTTTGCGCTTATATCAAGCTGTAAACATTCGTCAAGCGAGTTTTTAAAATCATGCTTGTCTTCGAGCCATAGAGTTAATGTTTCATCGTTGAAATCATGGTCGGCTACGGTAATGCGGCTATAGTCGTAATCAACTGAGATTACGAGCCACCATAGTTTGTCTTTTAATTTTTGGTTGATCTTTATCATTGGTTTGGTTTTTTTGTTCATGCATCATGGTTGATAGTTCTGAATGCAAGGTCCGGCTATGAGCCATGGACTATGAACTATCGGAATTTCGGCAACCAGCCGGGGATGTATTTCTGTATTGCAGCAATTTCGCTACTATATTTATTGCAGGCTGTTTGATAAGCCTGGTAACGGAGCATCAATTCATTGTCGTATTGATGCTGATTGCTGCCGGCAGGCAAAGGCTGACTATTGTTAATTGTATTAATGGCTGAATATGCGAGGTGCATCGGTTTAGTTGTTTAAGTCCGAAAGTCGGAAAAATCCGAAAGTGCGGGAGTTTTGGATATTGTTGCAGAATAGGTGTTTGTTTTGCTTGCCCGGGCGGGCAACGCTAATGATCTTTATGGAGGTGCAAAATCCATAAATAAATTTTCTTGATATTCTTTACTTAGCATATTTGTTTTTGTCAAAATTTGTAGTACATTAGGCAATTATTACAGAACAAATATAAAGAAATATCTTTAATAAAATCAAGAAAAAAGCAAAATAATTTTTAAGCTTATGGATACTGAAGTGAAACCCAATAAGATAAAGACTATACGACCTGAAACGCTGGAGTTTATTATACTATATAACCAGCTTAAAGGCAAGGCATTTAACAGTAATGCCCAGCTTGCTGAGGCGCTTGGCTTTAACAATGCAAGCTCAATTACAGAAATTATCAAGAGCCGGCAAAATATTGATCCAGAAAAGTTAAAGATATTTAAGGATAAGTACGGTGATTTCTTAATCGGTAAAAAAAATACAGTAAATTCTGAAAATACCATGATTGCCAGGTCATCTGAAGGTATCCCGATGTACGAAATAATAGCTACTGCAACTGGTGTTGAAGTTTATAATGATATTAATGATAAAGAGCCTGTTGGGCATATGAATTTCCCCGGGATAGAGGATTGCGATTTTGCTTTGCCGGTTTGGGGGCATTCTATGTACCCTTATCTGGAAAACGGCTGCTGGGTAGCACTAAAGATAATACATGATAAAAAAATATTGCCGGGCGAGGTGTACTATATTGAATGGGGCGATTATCGTATGTATAAACGCCTGCTGGCCGGCGATAGTGAAGATGAAGTTATTGCACATTCGGATAATGTAACAGAGATGATTGGCAACCGCTTGAAGTATTCGCCTTTTGTGGTAAAAATAGCTGACATTAAAAAGCTATGTTTGGTTAAGGATATTCATAAGAAACATAACCATTAGGGGATTTTGGATTTCGGAAATTCGATTTCGGATTGGTGAATTGTCGAGGTGGAATTTGGAATTTCAATTTGTTATATGAAGGGATGAAAGTTGAATCCCGGAATTTATTAACCAAGATCATGGCCAAATAAAAAAATCACTAATTCAATAACTCACTAATTATACCCATGCCACAGCCTGCAATATACCCTTACAGCCTTAAGTTTAGCGTCGGTGCTATTGTATTAATGATTGTATTAATGCTGCTGTTGCTTTTCAATGTCATGTCGGCTAATAACACACTGGCCTGGAGTGTTTTTGGTGTGTTTTTATTTTTTTTCCTGTTTATGGTAACGCTGCTTGTTACACAGCGACTGGTGCCTGCTTTAAAGGGTAATACCGCGCTTCAACTGGATGATGAGGGGATCAGTGATTATATCCGGGATGTAAGCATCAATTGGGAAGATATAAAAGAAATTAGCCTTGTTCGCGGAAGAAGCGCTTCGACAATAGTAATATACCTGAAATTTGAATCGGATCATGGCAGCATGATAACTATTCATTTGAGATGGGTTAAAGGAAATGATAGTGAGATACACGATAATATCCTGGCTTATTTTGAGCATGCTACACGTGACGGAGTTGCTGATTGAGTTATCTGTTTTTTAGTTTTTCTTAAAAAACTGCTTAATTAGATATCCCAAAAAATGATAAATTTCGTTACGAGATATAATATTTCGTTACATTATTGGTTAGGATATACAAGGAAACCTTTTAAGGGTTTATCACGTTCAACCGTGCTGTATTAAAATAGTTATGATGCTAAACCTGTTTATCCGTTTTATTTTAAATCAACTAAGCGCCGGCGGCTTTTCACAAAACCTTGGATTTTATACAATAGCTATTTTGCTGTTATGGATAATAATTGTTCAGTTTAAGCAGAAATCGGGTAAATATAAGATTAACTAAAGCTGTATCTTCGTAATAAGCTCATTGCATTGTCCCTGGAAACAACTGTTTGAAAATAATAAGATTTCAGGAAAAATCATTTAATCAAATAGCTTATTATGCCTGCAACCACTATTGACGACATTCTTGTACAATTAGAAAGCATAATTGCCGAGGGTATTAAAACCAATAGCAGGATAGGCTATTTTGCTGCCTTATATTATAAGGTAACAGCAAATGTAAAAGAAGGTATTGCCAAAGGCCAGTTTCAAAATGGCCCACTTATGGAGCAATTTGATGTGATTTTTGCCAGCCGGTACCTTGATGCGCTAAATGCCTGGAAAAATAAACAGCCGCTTTCAGCATCGTGGCAGGTGGCTTTTGAAGCTCTCAATAACTCCTCGTTGCTGGTATTACAACATTTACTGCTTGGCATGAACGCCCACATCAACCTTGATCTTGGCATTGCTGCCGTTACGGTATCTGGTGGTCAGCTTGACAATGTTCAAAAAGATTTCGATGCTATAAATACTATTATCTCCTCCTTAACCTACCAGGTGCTGAATGATATTGACCGTGTTTCACCATTATTATCATTATTGGGCTTACATTCGGACAACCAAACATCCATATTGATACAATTCAGTATAGATAATGCAAGAGACGGCGCCTGGTGCTTTGCTGAAGAACTGGCAACAAAACAGGGCGCCGATTACAATACATGTATTACCCAACGGGATGAAACTATTAAACAACTCGGGCAGCAACTTATACAAAATAAGGGGATGATACGGTTTACCATTTGGTTGATCCATTTGTTTGAGTGGAAGAGTCCATCGCGCATTATTAAAATATTGCATGAGGCCGTTAAGAAGAAGATTGTGGTAGGAGGGTAGTTTGCAGATGTCTTAAAAAATTGACATTATGCAATCATTAACTCTTTAATCAACATCCAAACACTTTTGAATGCGGACATTTATTTAGCTTTAGAAAATATAAATCATTACCAATGAAAAAGACATCCTATTTTCTGTTGCCTTTAATTTTATTACTAAACACAAGTTTTGATATTAAAACAAATAAGGATGTGATAAACTATTTGAATACAAGCAATATTTTAAGTTACAATAAAACAGATTATAAATTAGTATGGAGTTCGCACCCTGTAAGCAACTATTATAAACAGGAATATATTCCGAAACGTGAATCGGTTGATCATTATGGCAGCATGTTATTAGTTGATTTCCTGGTAATTGATACGCCTGCGTTCGACATGGTTAAGGTAAAAATTAACGAACTAATAGCAAGGAAAAAAAATGATATGGTTACTAACTATGAACTGCAAAAAAATCAGGATAGTGGCGAATTTCTTTTGGATTTTATTTTGAGTGACGGCAATAGCGAAGCGGTAAGCGCTACAAAAATTACACCGATAAGGCCGGCCACAAAGGAGGACTTCTGTTCGGCATAAGTAAAAGGGCTTATGACGATGATGCCTTACGTTTTTTGCAATCCCTTAGTTATATTAGGAAAGATATGTTAAAAACGCTTGCTGCGTATGATATTCCAGAAGTAAATGTTAATTGAAATATTTTCTGTCATCAAATAATTAAAATATTTTCGAAAAAAAATATATTTCATGCTCATCCGCCTCGCTACATTAAATGATATCCCTCCAATAATGCAACTGATTGTCGAAGTTGTGCCCGCCATGAATGCCCTCGGAAATTTTCAGTGGGACAGCACCTATCCAAACGCAAAGGTATTTGAAAAAGATATTGCCTTAAATCAACTTTGGGTTGCTGATATTGATGGCGCCATCGCTGGCGTAGCGGCCATAACCACCGACCAGGAACCTGAATATGCCGATGTTGGCTGGGATATTAATGAAACTGCGATAGTAACGCACCGGCTGGCCGTAAGCGAAAATTACAGGGGCAGGGGCATAGCCGCAGCGCTGTTAATGCAGGCCGAGCAGGAAGCGATAAGACGGGGTATACATTTTTTACGAATTGATACCAATACAACTAACCAGGCTACTCAAAAGCTTTTCCCTAAATTAGGTTATCAATTTGCAGGCGAAATTGGCCTTGGTTTCAGGCCTAACCTGCGATTTTATTGCTATGAGAAGACCCTAGACCATAAGTTATAGTTTGTCCATTAATTAGATAAATTCCCCGAAAACTCTTATAGCCAGCGGCCATCTATCATTGTTCAAAAATAAATATTAAAATATCGCAACCCCTTATCAGTTAGTACCGTAAAAATACACCAGAGTCAAATTGATTGATTTTATTGATATTTTACAGTTATGGAATTTTTATTTTTTTTTTCATTGGCAGGGGTGGCTATAGTAGTTTTAATATTATTGTTTGATAAAAAACAAACCATAAAGGTTAATACGGTTTTAAAAGAAACAAGGAGCGTACCGCCATTATTTATGCTAAAATCAACTGAGCAAAAAATTAGCGCGCTAAAAACGGCATTGCGCTTTGATGATATGCCACAGAATATGGCTGCTGCCGCATCAATGGCTAATATTTATAATAATCAATCAGAAAACAACAGGCAATCAAAAGTTCAGGAACTTAAGTTGCTGTCTGCAAAATATAATAACGGGCAAATATCGCTTGAAGCTTACAACGTGAAACTCGACCAATTGCTTGAACAAGTGCAAAGCCAGGGCGGATCATTTGAGCTTGCTTGTTAGTCTATTGGGTGATTAGATGAGTGGTTGATTAAGTTAAAACATTTTATCAACCACTAAGCTAAAATATATTCAACTTAACCTGGCAATCATAAAATGCTTTTCCTTCCGAATTCGATCCGGATGTTCTATCTGTGATTTATAAATGAAAATAATTTCCACGTAAAATAAAATAATTCCGAAATCTAAATTCCGTATTCCGAAATCATTATTATTGCAGCCAAATGTCTGACGAAGCAATAGTAAAAAGATTAAAGGTGATTGTGAAAGAACATGGCGGCCAGCTTGCATTGGCAGGTGCAATAGGAGTGGATCAGGGTTTTATCAGCAAGGTGATCAATAAAAAACAAGACGTAAGTTACTATCTCATACGTAAACTTTGTTTCCAGTTAAAATATTCGCCAGAGTGGCTCATACTCGGTACCGGCGAAAAAAAAATCAACAAGCCCGAATCAGCCAAGCTTATTACCGAAATACAAATGATGCGCACAGAACTTGATATACTACATGCCCGTATGCGCGCATATGAAATAGAAATTAAAGAATTGCGCGAACGGGGATTTGGTGGTGAGCAAAAAGCTGGATGAGTTAATTTTAGATTTACGATTTTATAAATTATTGCAAAATAGTTGAACTGTACTGCCGAATAACTAAATCGTAAATCTAAAATCGTAATTCGTAAATCCCCTCACCCGTTTATCAAAATAACATTCAGTATATCTGTAACCTTTTTGCATTTGTTTACAGATGTTTCCAGTGCGAATAATATCTCACGATATTTGAGCAATCTTATCGGGTTTTTTTCCACTTCAAAAAGTTGGGCTACAGCCTGGAAATAAACATTGCACGACTGCCGCTCATATGCCTTAACCGTAGAACATACCATAGGCAGTTCTCCAGCTTTTTTAGATGACCTTAATAAAACAACAGCCTTTTCAATTTCAAGACTTGCCTTTAATATAATGGCCGCTATTTCTTTTATGGCCGGATCATATTCATCGATATTATAAAGGTGCATCCTGCCGCTTGCCTCTTTTATGGTATCTGCAACATCATCAATAGCCGAAGCTAACGCATGAATATCATTTCGACTTAGTGGGGAAAACAAAACTTTATGCAGCGCCAGGTAAATTTTATGTGTTATGTCATCGCCTATATTTTCTTTTTTGCCAATTTGCTTAGTTATTGTTTCACGTTCACAGGCATCGGTAGCATTCACCATAAGGTGCAGCATGTATGCCATTTCGACTATGTTTTTTGCTGCATTATCAAAATGATTAAAAAATAAAGCTTTGTTGGAAAGGAAATCATTGAATAACGTCTTCATGCACTGTTCTTCTTTTGGGAGAACCCAAAAGTAATCGCACTATATTAATCCAATATTAAACAAAAATTAGCTCATGTTAATTTAGTGTTACCAATTTGGGTTGATTTAACCTTTACTTTAAATGGTTGATTTGCAATGTTATATATTGCATTTATTGAAAATAAAACGCCTTTTTAAAATATATTTTACTTATTGTATATCAATTTAACATTTACATAATATAACCAAACCTTAATTATTCCTTAACATTCAGATAACGGGGGGTATGCACCTTTGGGGCAAAATTTATTTAATCCCAATTGATTATGAAAAAAATGTTTACAAAACTTTTTAGTGCAGCCTTACTGACAGGTTTAACAGTAATAGGTTTTGCCGCGAAAGCTCAATCAACCTCTTTAGCAGGCGATACGCAAACTGCGACAACAGTAAATACAGCAACTGTTGTTACTAAAACTGACGCAAAAGCTGAAGAAAAAGCTAAAGCCAAAGAAAAAGCTGAAGCCAGGGCTGATGAGAAAATGGCAGCAAAAGTTGCTGCTGACCCTGATACTGCCTGGAAACCACAAAGAAGGGTATGGGGCTATACATTCGGGGATTTTTACTATGCAGCCCATTCAGATGCTGACATTGTTGGCGCTACAGGCGTGGCCGCTGCAACCCCAAGCAACAGGGGTGCTGAAACAAATTACAGTGGGGTCCCTACCTACAGAAACGCGTTTCAGTTCCGTCGTATTTACTTAGGTTATGATTACGAGATAACCAAGAAATTTAAAGCGGAACTTTTGCTTGCATCTGAGCCAACTGCAAATGTTGGAACAGTTGGTACATCAACTGTACAAAACAGCGATAACCTTGCTGATAACAAGATGGCTTTTTATATCAAAAACATTAACATAAGGGCAAGGGATATTTGGGCAGGAACAGACTTTGTTATTGGTGAATTAAGCACCCCGAGCTTTGCATTGAACGAGCCAGGTACCAACGCGCCAACCAGCCTTTCGGAAACAACCTGGGGATACCGTTCAATAGAAAGGACCATCACCGATTTTCACAAAAATAACTCATTCGATGTTGGCGCTGCATTGCAGGGAACATTCGACCCTTCAACCAAAAACTTTGGGTATGTATTAATGGTTGGTAACAACAGCCAGGCCAGCCTATTATCGGCGGCCAATGCTAATACAGGTTTTTACAAAATATTTTATGGTGATATCTGGGGAAAATTCTTCAACCAGAAATTGTATTTGGATATTTATGCTGACTATGCAAAAACAGCCCCTGCAACAGCGGTTATTCCTGGTCAGGACCATAACATGTTTAAAGTATTTGCAGCCTACAACTCTAAACCAATTACTATAGGTGTTGAAGCTTACACTCAACAGATGGAAAGTGGCGTTACAAATTCTACAACCAAATTGCCTGAAAATGCAACTGTTACCGGTCTTTCATTTTGGGTAAAGGGTGCAATTGCTAATAATTGGAATTACTTTGCCCGTTTTGATAGTTATAATCCTGATACTGATTATAACCCAGCAGACACTTATGCAGTTAATACTAACTATGGTTCGTATAACCCTACTGTTAAAGAACAGTTTTATACTGCCGGTATAGATTATAACCCAACTAAAAACGTACATTTTATGCCAAACTTTTGGTTAGTTGATTATAAAGATCAAAGATCATCAACAACAGGTGGTTATGTTAATCCTGATCATACCTTAGTTTACAGGTTAACTTTCTTCTTCACATTTGGTAAATAATAAGTAGGCCTATCCAAAAATAACGCCCCGGGGATTTTTTGGATAGGCCTTTTATAAAACGATAAACAATAAAAACAACCATGAAAGTAATTAAAAGTTTACAGTTAGCAATTGTTGCAATAGCTGCAAGTTGCATAACATTATCAGCTTCGGCTCAGGACAATACTTTGTTAGGCGCCGGTAGTACATTCGTGAATCCCCTGTTTTCGAAGATATTTGCCGATTATGCAAAAGAACATGATGTAAAGGTTAACTATCAGTCCATCGGCTCAGGTGGCGGCATTTTGCAGTTGACCAATAAAACCGTTGATTTTGGCGGTTCGGATGCCCCGTTAAATGCTGAGCAGGCCAAAAAAATCGGAGTTCCGGTTTTACATGTCCCTATGGCTTCAGGTGCAGTTGTAATAACTTATAACATTCCCGGCGTTACCGCAGCTTTAAACTTAACCGGCAAAGATATTGCCGATATTTATCTTGGCAAGATCACTAATTGGAATAGCCCGGAAATTGCCGCCACTAACAAGGGCGTTAAATTACCTGATCTTGGAATAGTGGTTGTTCACCGTTCGGACGGCAGCGGAACCTCTTTCATCTTTACCGACTTTTTAACAAAGGTAAACCCTGAGTGGGCTTCAAAAGTAGGCAAAGCTACTGCTGTTAACTGGCCAGCCGGCTTAGGCGGTAAGGGTAACGACGGCGTTTCGGGCCTGGTTAAACAAACTCCGGGGGCTATTGGTTATGTTGAGTTGATATATGCTTTGCAAAATAAAATGGGTTTTGCTAACGTTCAGAATAAATCAGGCAAGTTCATTACAGCTTCATTGGCTTCCACAACAGCTGCAAGCAATGTTGAATTGCCGCCAAATGCTGAAGTTTCTTTGACTAATACAGATGCACCCAAAGGCTACCCTATCAGCAGCTTTACCTGGGCACTGATTTACAAAGAGCAAAAATATAGCGACCGTTCAGAAGCAAGGGCAAAAATGTTGTTAACTTTACTTTGGTATAATATCCATGGCGGTCAGAAAAATTGCGAACCATTAAATTATGCGCCGCTTTCAAAATCGGCTGTAAAAGTTGCCGAAAACATTTTAAAATCGGCCACCTATGGAGGCAAAGCAATATTATAAGCTAAAAGCCTAAAGCGAGAAATTAATATTATTATAGAGACTGAAGCGGAAAACTAAAGGCTGGATAGCATAATAAATTGCTTTTCAAGCTTTTAGCTTTCTGCTTTCAGCTTTTAGCTCTACTACATTCAAACCCATGAGCGTGAAGAATAAAAGATTAGACCTCTCATACAGCCAGATGAAATGGGAAACCATTTTCAAACGCATCTTAATTGTTATGAGCGTAATTATGGTGTTGCTGGTTGTGGGCACCTTGATAACGCTTGTTGTTAAATCAATGCCCACTATTAAATCGCTGGGGATAGGCTATTTGTGGGGCAAGGTATGGGACCCGGTAAATAATGTATACGGCGCACGTCCTTTTTTGATGGGTACATTGCTTACTTCCTTTACTGCACTTATTATATCAATACCGTTTTCATACGCTGTTGCTATTTACCTGGGCGAGTATAATACAAAAGGCTGGCTATCTGATCTGTTAAAAAATACAGTAGAGTTAATTGCTGCTGTTCCCTCTATTATTTATGGTTTTTGGGCACTGTTTGTTTTGGTGCCGGTTGTGCGTACATTTGAAACAAAAATTGGCGTGGCCCCATACGGTGTAGGCGCATTTTCAGCCTCCCTTGTATTGGCTGTGATGATCATCCCTTATGCCGCTTCACTCGGTACATCGTTAATCCGTATGGTGCCGTCACCTTTAAAAGAAGGCGCCTACGCTTTGGGGGCAACCCGTTTTGAAGTTATACGCAGTGTGATTTTGCCATTTACCCGTTCTGGTTTATTTGCCGGCGTTCTGTTATCACTTGGCCGTGCATTAGGCGAAACTATGGCGGTTACCATACTTATAGGTAATACAAGTGCTATAGGAAATACTTTTAAAGATGTATTTTTCGGCCCCGGCAATACAATGGCCAGCGTTATTGCCAATGAATTTAGTGAGGCCGACCACGATTTATATTATTCCGCCCTTATCGAGCTCGCTTTGGTATTGTTTTTTGTTACCGTGGTCATCAACCTGATTGGCAAAAGGATAATCACAAAATATACTAATAAATAACCCTATGGATGCACGGATAAAAATAAGGAACACCAAGAGTATTTTATTTAAGTCACTGATCATATTTTTGGCCTTCGTCATTACTGTACCATTAATTATAGTTTTACTTTATATTATAAAAATGGGTGTTGTGCAGGTTAACTGGGGCTTTTTGGTCCATGCGCCTGTACCCGAAGGTGAAGCAGGCGGTGGCATTGCAAATGCGCTGGTAGGTAGTTTGCTCATTGTTGGCATGTCATCTGTAGTTGCAATACCGGTCGGCATGCTTGCAGGAATTTACCTGAGCGAAAACCCAGGGACCAAACTGGCTTATTATTCCGGTTTGTGTGTTGACATATTACAGGGCGTGCCGTCAATAGTAGTGGGTATTGTAATTTATTTTTGGATTGTAAAGCCATTTGGTTTCTCAGCCATATCCGGTAGTATCGCCCTGTCTATCATGATGCTGCCTATAGTTGTGCGTTCTACCGAACAAACATTGCTTTTATTGCCATCATCACTAAAAGAAGCGGCGCTGTCAATAGGCGTACCCTATCACCGGGTAATGTTAAAGGTTATTGTACCATGCGGGTTTGCCGGAATTTTATCAGGCATAATTTTGTCGATAGCACGTATCATAGGCGAGACTGCGCCTTTGCTGTTTACAGCTTTGGGGAATGTTTTTTTATCAACCAAGGTTACGGGGCCGATGGATAGTTTACCTCACCTTATTTATTTTTACGCTAAGAGCCCCTACCAGGATCAGATTGACCAGGCCTGGGGTGCGTCATTTATATTATTAATGTTTGTTTTAATTTTGAACATAACTACAAAACTGATTACAAGAAGATGGAACATACAGTTGTAAGCGCTACAAATTTTAATGCCTGGTTCGGCGACAATCACGTTGTAAAAGACGTGAGCATCAAGATTGAGAAAAATCAGTGCGTAGCTGTGATGGGCCCATCAGGTTGTGGTAAAACAACCTTTTTGCGCTGCATAAACCGTATGCATGAACTTATACCTGGGGCTACCGCTAAAGGTTCGTTAAAGTTATATGCTGATGATGTTTATACCATGAACCCTATTTACGTTAGATATAAAATAGGTATGGTATTTCAACGGCCAAATCCGTTCCCTAACCTTAGTATTTATGATAATGTAATAGCCGGCTATAAATTAAACGGGCTTAAAATGGCAAAGGCCGATATGGATAATATTGTTCAAAAATCATTAACATCCGCTGCTTTATGGAATGAGGTTAAAGATTCGTTACACAAAAAAGGGACATTTCTGTCGGGCGGCCAGCAGCAGCGTTTGTGTATAGCACGCGCCATTGCCATGGAGCCTGAAGTGATATTGTTTGATGAACCAACTTCGGCGCTTGACCCTATATCCACGTCGAGTGTTGAACAACTGTTTCACGAATTGAAGGAAAATTATACACTAATAATTGTTACGCACAATATGCAGCAGGCAGCCCGTGTAAGTGATAAAACTGCCTTTTTTTATGTAGGTGAGTTAGTGGAGTTTGACGATACGAAACAAATGTTTACCGCGCCAAGCGATGTTCGCACGCAAAATTATATAACAGGTAGGTTTAGCTAAGGTAGTTGGAAGGTTGTAACGTTGAAATGTTACATTTCAGGTTTAACGGTAATCATTGCAATTAAAACAACATTACAACTTTTCAACGTTACAACTTTCCAACAAAATAGTAAATCAAAAAAGATATGACACAATTAGAAAACGAAATAACCGCGCTTAAGAAAGAGTTGGTTAGCATGTGGATACTGGTACAATCCCAGCTAAACAAGGCTAAAGAGGCTATGGTTCAGTTTGATAAAGACCTGGCGCGCGAGGTTTTGATAAAAGAAAAACGCGTAAACTCTTTTGAGCTGAAAATTGATAGGGACTGTGAGAATATTTTTGCATTGCATTGCCCCGTAGCAATCGACCTTAGGTTTTTGCTGGCTGCACTTAAAATAAACACCAACCTGGAACGCATTGGTGACATTGCTGCTGGTATTGCATTGTATGTTGTTGAATCGTCGGTTAATTTTGATGTTAAGGTATTGGAAAGCACTTCACTTTTACGCATGTATGATGAGGCCGTTAATATTTTGATAGATACCCGCACTGCGTTTGAAAAAGAGGATACCGTATTGGCACGTAGTATATTTAAAAGGGACGATGTATTGGACGCTATTAATGTAAACGCGCCAATCGCCATTGGTGAAATAATAAAGGCAGATATAAACAGTATGCCCGAATCGCTTTATATACTCTCAATTATCCGTAAGCTGGAGCGCATTGGCGATCAGGCAAAAAATATTGCAGAAGAGATCATTTTTTACGTTGAAGCAAAGATTATAAAGCACCTGGAAAGCAGCCAGCGTAAGCTGGAAGGAGAGCAGGAGTGAGGATTTCGGAAGTCGGATTTTCGATTTAGGATTTCCAATAATTTAAAGAGAATTAATTAGGTTTAGTTGATTGATAATGAGGGACAAGGCGGGTATAAATATCCGCCTTCGTTTTTGACTTTAAATGAAGAAATTTAAATGAAATAAAATAGTTAAACGACTTAACTTTAACTACCTTACGATTCATAGTACCTTTTTTAACTAAATTTCCTGGTAGCTTAATTTAGCGTATTATTAATTATACGCCATTTCTTAACATATCCGCATATTCGTTTGGAAGCAGGCTATCGTCAACCGCTTTAGCCGCTTTTTCAATATCATAGTCAAATCGGATAAACTCAACTTGTATACTGTCCTTATCTATAACTGAACTGTTTTCGTTAATATGTAACAGTACATACCCGCCACGTGGATCGCTGTCTTTCGGTTTACCAACTGACCCGATATTAATAGCATGGCGGTAATGCCCATCTTCGGTCTCCGTGCCGGATAAAACCCTGTGATAAGGCTTGTGTGTATGCCCAAAACACATCACATCTGCATCAGCCTGTTCCATAATACGCAGCATGCTTTTTTCGTCCCTGTCCTCAAAAAGATACTCATTAATTTTTCGCGGACTGCCGTGAACAAAAAGCACGTTCAGTTTATCATTATTCAGTTGAAACTCTAAACGAATATGTGCCGGAAGTGTGCGTAGATAAGCCCTTTGTTCACCTTTTACTATTTCGTTTGTATAGGCGATAGAAACTTTACCCATTGCCTTTTCTTCATCGGTTTTATAGGCACAGCCGCAGTCATCACTTGTGCGGCCAATACCAAAATCATAATTCCCGGCTATACAAGGGATACCACGCTTACGGATCTCATCAATCACCTCGTTTGGCCAGATGTTGTATCCAACCAAATCTCCCAGGCAATAAACCGCATCTGGTTTTTTAGTTTCCACATCTTTAAAGAATGCTTCCAATGCGGGGAGATTAGCGTGTATGTCAGAGAATAATGCGATTTTCATGAATTATTTTTACTATTAGTTAGATATTTCCAGACTGGTATTGCCAATATTGCACCTATAACTGGCGCAGCTATATATAGCCAAAGATGTTCCATGTGTCCTGAAGCAATAGCCGGGCCTATCGAACGTGCAGGGTTCATGGATGCCCCGCATATTGGGCCGGCAAACATTGCTTCCAAACCTACCACAGCGCCAATTGCCAGCCCGGCAAACATGCCTTGTTCCTTACTGCCTTCAGCAACATTAATGATCACCAGCATTAAAAAGAAAGTTAGTATCAATTCAAGAATAAAGGATTGTATATCTGTCCCAGCCGGCATTGTTGCCCCCAATAACTGATTTGAAGGGAAAAGGAATTTAATGGTGAAGCTCGCTAACAATGCACCTGTTAACTGGCTGATAATATAGGGGAGAAGTTGTTTTAAAGGAAAACGCCCCGTAATGCTAAAAGCAATACTTACAGCCGGGTTTAAATGTGCCCCTGATATATCACCAAGGCTATAGATCATACTCATAATAATGAGGCCGAAGGTTATAGCTACCCCCACGTGTGTAACAGCACCTCCGGATTGCTGGTCGATAACGATTGCACCTGTGCCGCAAAAAACAAGGGTGAAGGTGCCTAACAATTCTGCAACATAGTTTCTCATGCTGTTACCTTGTTTAAAACTATTTGCCATTTGGCTGTGCACTGGATTATCAGCGGTCTCATATGATCTTTTTCATTACAATAGCAGATTGGGGGCAAACATGGTTAAACTCTGATGATTGCTGTACCCCGGCAGGCACATCACCCCTGGTTACCTTGACATAACCTTTATGGTTAAAATATTCCGGCGCTGTTTCCGTAAGTAAATAAACCTCCTTTAACGCCTTCAAAGCCGCCAGCTCCTCTATACGTAAAAGCAGTTTACCAGCTATGCCCTTACTTCTATGATCGGGGTTTACCGCCAATGATCGTAATAAGCCGTAGCTTCCGTAGATTTCCAAACCTGCAACGCCAATAACATCATCGTCCTGCATTGCTACTAAGAAATTATCTAAGTCGGCTGGCAGGTCGTCCACCGGCAGCTTTTCAGCTATCAGCAATGCTCTTACCTTATCCTTGTAGTTTTGTGCCTGATCTATAATCATTGTGTTTGTTTTAGCAACAGCCTCCACCTGGAGTACAGCAGGCTTCAGCAGCTACCACGAGGTTTTTTAATACTATCTTCGGTTTCTCAGCAGTTGGTGCGCAACATTCCTTGTCTTTATCGTTTGTGCCACAGCTGCCGCCACGGGCAATCGCCTTGCATTGTACTGCATCAGGGCGCAGGTCCACAACGAGGTTTTCATCATCTATAATAATTTCACCCGGGAACATTTGGCGGGTATCAAATTGAGAATTGCCGAACTCTATTTTAACTATTCCGTTAGGGTCTAAAGGCAGCATTTTTTCAACTATGTCGATAATGGATAATGCTTTGTTTACCTTCATTGAGCGTAGCTGTTGCTGACCTTCGGGCACCCAAAGCTGTACGATGATCTCTGTCCAGGTATTCTTCACCCCGCCACAATCTACCGATGTGATGGGCGCTTGTTTGATCTCCGTGATATGATAAGAGGCGTCAACCCATTTATCCGCTGCATATTGAAATTGCAGGTCAAGATCAGGATGTTGTAACAAAATACCCTTAAATGTTTCCCAGTGTATGGTTTCTATTTTATTCATGATCCTATTTATTATTGTAATATTACGATGGATTGCTTCAAATTTTTTTAACAACAACTACTCTTCAACTCATAGGTAGAAAAGAAACTGTTTAACTGACCTTTAAGTTTATTCCATGCAACCGGCTCTATGCAATAGCACACGCTAACACCCTCTATAGTTCCCTGGATTAAACCGGCAGATTTTAACTCTTTTAAATGTTGGGAAATTGTGGCTTGCGCCAGGCCAAGTTCATCAACCAGGTCGCCGCAAATGCAGGCATTTGCATTAATGATCTGCTGCAAAATAGCAATGCGTGCCGGGTGTGCCAATGCCTTAAGCATTATAGCCAGCTCATTTTGCTCATTAGTAAATATTTCGGTTTTTGTTAAGCCCATAATTATATCGCAATATTACGATTGATATTTGGCATTTCAAAATAAAACTGATCTTTAAATAACGCGAAACGGCCCTATCTGCATAGGGCCGTTTGCTTTAATATGAAAAATGCTTTCTGCTATTGTTGTCTTTGCTGTTGTAAAATAGCTGAAAACTTAGCCTCATAATCAGTCAGCTGTGCTTTTAGTTTGGTGTTTAGGGCTGTTTGATGATTATCGCCGGTAACGCCAACCATTCCATTTATAAACGAAATAGCGTATTGTACATCGCGTGAGTTGAAGCCTGAGGAGTTGCTTTGCATCTGCTCGTAGTTATAATCGAGCTGATCTGTTAAATAACTATCAACGCTATTGAAAAACTTATTGCCTAATGCCATATCGCTAAGCTCATAAGCAGTTTGACCCATTATTATTTTACGGTCGGCCACTTCAAGGCCCGGGTTAATGTCGGGCATTACCTCATCATATTTATGAAGCACTTTAATTGCAAGGTCTTTGTGTCCGTCTTTTATTAAACCCTGCGCAAGATCAAGGAATGTTGATATCATTACCGGGTAAAACATAGTGGTTGATTCATGATCGAGGTACTTGGCATTTTTGAAGTTGCCGTACTTAAACTTATTCATCATGTTATCATACATCACCAGGCTGTTGATTTTGCCCAATTGATCTTTAGTAGTGGTATCCGGTTTAAACGGTATCAGGTGATAAGTAAAACCTTCCTTATATAGGTAAGGCTGCAATCCTATCAGGTTTTCCTGGCCAATGGTAGTAGTAAAGCAAATAGGCCTAACCCAGTTATTATGTGCAAGGATATCAAGCATGGCAAGGTTTTCCTTGGTTACATAATTCGAAGTATATTTCCATTCGATAGTTGAGGCCAGTCTGTCTTTCTGATCGGGGGTTATTACATGGTTTTTCAATACATCATCTGCATTGATGTTGATCTTGAAGTCTTTTGTAGGCAGATAATTCATGTACGGGCCTGATAGCCGGTCATTCACCACTTGCTTTACAGAGTCTTTTTGTGCCTGCGTTGCGTTAGGTGGCGTGGTTGAATTTATTACACTCTGTATCTGATCGTAAGTGGCAAAACCGCCGTCTTTAACGAACTTGCCCATGGTACGCTGATCATCCGACGAGATAAAGTCGAAGATATCTTTTACGCTATCACCACCCGCCATTTTCTGATCGTAAAAATAAATGATATCACGTACACCTTCTTTATATTTATCATAAGGCATAGTAATTGGCAGCGGGGCTGATTTGTTCATCTTACCCTGCATCTGCTGTATGTACCAATCGCCGGTGAACAAGCTCAGGTTAACGATGCGCACATCGGGCCTGATGCCTTCCACTTCCTGGTCGTACCATAACGAGTAAGTGTCATTATCCCCGTAGGTAAACAAGATTGCATTTGGCGGGCACGATATCAGGTAGTCATAAGCCATATCATGCGGTGTCATCTTGGTTGAGCGGTCATGGTCTTTCCATTCTTTGCTGGCCAGCAGTACAGGTGCTGCTAACAAACAAATAGCTGTAGCGCCTATAGCTGCCCCCTGGGCGCTTGCTTTTATGCGGATCAGCTCGGCAAGGGCTATCACACCCAAACCTATCCATATCGCGAAAGCATAAAATGAACCTACGTAGGAATAATCACGTTCGCGGGGTTGTATACTTGGCTGGTTAACGTATAGCACAATTGCAAGGCCTGTAAAGAAGAAAAGCAGCAGCACTACAAGTGCATCACGTTTTTTGCGTTGAAAGTGGTATATACAGCCGCATAGCCCTATCAGGAAAGGCAAAGCATATAACGGGGTATAAGTATTGCCGAGTTGTATTCCCTGACCAGGTATTTTTGGGCCACCAACTACTGTTTTTGGCAGATGTTTAGCGCCGTCGAATATGCCTGTTGTCCAGTCGCCATCGGTATAGCCATGGAAACCGCCCATTGTTTGCTGTCCGTCCTCATCGTTAAAACGTCCTACGAAGTTCCACATAAAGTACCTTACATACATTTGGTATATCTGCCAGCTGGCAGCCCATTTAAGGTTATCCCAACCGCCCGGCGCTTGTTGGTCGGCCATTTGCAGCCATTCGCGATAAAACTGCGGATCTTGTCCTTCGCTGCTGTACATGCGCGGCAAAAAGGTGGTATGATCGTAAACGTAGTTTTGTTTTTTACCGGCATCCTCGTATTTGGTTTTGCCCTTACGGTAGATGGTGCTGCCTTCGGTTTGATCGGTAACTTTTGCATCAAAATACTGACCGTACAACAATGGTGTTTCGCCGTACTGAACACGGTTTAAATAACCATAAAGTATAAAAGCGTTATCAGGGTGCGAGTTATTCAAATCCGGGTTAGCGGTGCCGCGGATAGGTATGTAAGCAAATGAGCTGTAGCCGAAATAAATAAATGCCACGCATAAAAATGCAAGGTTAAGTAAAGGTTTATTATATTTTGTGCTGTACCATATACCTGCAATTATTACGGCTATGATGATAAGGAAGAAAAATAATGCACCACTCCAGAAGCCAAAACCAAGTGTGTTAACAAAGAAAAGATCGAAATAAGCGGCGATCTCGATAGTATAGCCCCTGATGCCATATTGTACAAATACCAATATCAATACACCAATAAAAAACGCTCCTATCGCGCTCCATACATGCACATTTTTGTGCCTGCGGAAATAATATACAATGGCAATAGCCGGGATAGTTAACAGGTTTAACAGGTGAATACCTATTGACAGCCCTACCACGTAAGCAATAAATACTATCCAGCGATCTGCGCCAGGTTCGTCGGCATGGGCATCCCATTTCAATATAGCCCAAAATACTACCGCGGTACATAATGAAGACAGCGCAAATACGATGGTTTCAACAGCGGAGAACCAAAAGGTATCGGTATAAGTGAAAGCCAATGCGCCAACTAAGCCGGCACCCATTATCAATATCATGCGCGGCTGGTCGATAGCTTCATCAGCTTTATTTTGCACCAGCTTTTTAGCCAGGGCTGTTATCGTCCAAAACAAAAACATAATGGTTGCGCCACTGGCAATAGCCGAACCCATATTGGTAAAGTAGGGCACCTTGGCGGTATTGCCGAAGGAAAGCAAACTAAACATTTTGCCCAGCATGGCAAAAAGCGGGTAACCGGGCTGATGTGCTACCTGTAAGCGGTAAGCGCAGGAGATAAACTCGCCGCAATCCCAAAAGCTTACGGAAGGTTCTAACGTTAAAATATAGGTAATTGATGCTATAGCGAAGCAAAGCCAGCCTAAAAGATTATTAATTTTTTTGTATTGCATGGATGATAACTAAATGGGTTTATCGCAGGGTAAATATCAGGATTTTTATAGGTTATTGTGTATATATAACTGTTGACTTAACAACTTTTAACAAATTTAATATTATATGCCATTTAAAAGGATGCAAATATGTGAAAATTGTATGACAGTGCGAAAAGGGGGAAGTTAGAAAAGTCGGGAAGTCGGAAAGTCCGAAAGCATCATTGCCTTTAGTCGTTAGGCCAATGCCATCAAGTTAATATCGAATATCGAACCCCCAATATCGAATAATGAAGTAAGAAACTTCGAAATTCGATATTCAAAATTCATTATTCGATATTAAGTTCATTTACTTATTCATTAACATAATGACATTAGGCTTAGGTGCTTTGTTCATCCTCAACAAACTGCTACTGCCACTAATCACTGCCACTACTTACTGCAACCCGTCCGTCCGCTACCGGGGGCGAACATCTTTAAAACAAACGGACACATCCCTTGTGCCAAAATTCTTTTATTTTTACTTATTTTTATTTGGATTAAGTCTAAATAATAATACATTTGCCCCGTCATCCATAAGTCATGAGCAAAAAATCTACTATTCTTATCTTCTTATTCAGCTTTACAGCTATCATTATGGTTACTTCGGTAACATCGTGCAAAAAACTTTTTCCCGAAATGATAAACCCCGAAGACGGCCTTTGCGGCCCCGTTAGCCTTTCGAGCGATCAAACCATATTATTTTCGGCGGGTAACGACCAGTTTTTTGCAACACGTACAACTGCAACCGGCCTCGGGCCATATTTTGTAGCTACAGGTTGCGGCAGTTGCCACTCCAGCGATAACCGCGGGCATCCGTTCACCATCCTTACCCGTTTCGGGCAAACCGACAGCACCGGCAATAAGTTTTTGGCCGAAGGCGCACCGCAATTAGGCACCTTTGCTTTGCCTGGTTATACGCCTGAACAAATACCCGCCGGTGCAACCAGCACTAAACTTATTGCGCCTATTACAGCCGGCGTAGGCTTTTTAGAGGCTGTGCCTGATACCGAAATTGTTAATATGGCTATCGCCAACGAAAATAATCCTGATGGTGTACGCGGCCATCCTAACTATAATACCGTGCCATCGTACGTAACACAGCTTAATGGCTCGTCACCACGGGCGGATGGTAAATATATCTGCCGCTTCGGGCGCAAGGCATCTACCTATAATTTATTTCAACAGGTAGCGCAGGCCTATAGTCACGATATGGGGATCACATCAAGCTACCTGCCCGTTAATCCGTATAACTACCTTGATCAAACAACACCGCCAATAGCGTCAACGCCCGAAATTGACAATACCACTTTTTATTCGGTAGTATTTTATGTTACCTGTTTGCAAACCCCGCTACAGCGTAATGCTACTGATGCTACGGTACAACGGGGCAATGTATTGTTTATGAAAATTGGCTGCGAAACCTGTCATAAACAAACCCTTACTACGGGTTATTCGCCAATTGCTGCCTTATCAAACCAAACCATTAACCCGTTTACCGACCTTTTGGTCCACGATATGGGCCCCGGGCTTGATGACGGCTATACCGAAGGCGATGCCAAAACATCCGAGTGGCGCACAACGCCTTTATGGGGGCTTGGCCTTGCACCCGGCGTACAGGGCGGCAGCGTTTATTTAATGCACGATGGCCGGGCGCACAGCATACAGCAAGCCATACAAATGCATGGCGGCGAAGCAGCGGTGAGTGCAGGCAGGTTCGCGGCGCTTTCATCATCAGAACAGGCAGCTATCATCAAATTCCTGCAATCACTTTAATTTTTATGGAACGAAAAGAATTTATAAAAACCTGTGGAATGGCCTGTTTAGGCGGCTTGTTTTTGTCGTCTGTTTTAGAAGGTTGCGGCAGCAGCAAAGTAATTGCGGGCACTATAGATCACTCCGACCTGGTGATGCCTGCTACTGCTTTCCAAAGTAACAACGCCTACCATAAGTATGTGGTGGTGCAGCACCCATCATTAAAATACCCGGTTTGCGTTTATCGCACCAGCCAAACCGAATATATTGCCCTGCTGATGCGCTGCACCCACCAGGGCGCCGAATTACAGGTTTTTGGCGATAGGCTCGAATGCCCTGCGCATGGCAGCCAGTTCAGCAATACCGGCAAGGTGCAAAACGGCCCTGCCGATACCAACCTCCGTACCTTCCCGGTAACGGTTATCAACGATCAAATCCATATCTCATTAAAATGAAAATAAAGCTACTTATACCTGCTATCATCATAATATTTTTCGGCAGCAACACTGCCTTTGCACAGATAGACAGCAGCCTGCTAAACCCATCGGCCAAAGCCGATACCGCCAAGCGTATTTTAAGCATGGATGCCATGTATAACCGTCCGTTCCTTAAGCTGGGCAAAATGCCGGTATCTATTGGCGGGTATATCGAATCTGATTACCAGTACACCTCAACCTCGGGTATTTCTGTGGGTAACCAGTTCCAGTTCAGGCGGTTTAGCTTGTTTGTGGCTTCAACCATATCAAAGCATATTAAATTTCTATCCGAAATAGAATACGAAAACGACCCAACCGGCGACCCGGGAGATGCTACCGCAGGCCCCGAATTCGGTATAGAATACGCTGCACTGGATATTGAGTTTAACCCACTAATAAACCTGCGCGGCGGCTTGATACTGAACCCCATAGGCTCGTTTAACCAAAACCACGACGGCCCCAAATGGGAGTTTACCGACCGCCCCATAGCCATGACGCAAATGCTGCCCGATACCTGGAGCAATACCGGCTTTGGCCTTTACGGCAAGCAGTACAACAACCACTGGATGTACGGCTACGAGTTTTATGTAACAGGCGGCTTTAACGATGCCATCATCGATAACCCGCAGGGCAAAACTTTTTTACCGGCGGCAAACGGCAGCTTAACAAGGCTTTCTACCAGCGCCAGCGGCGAACCGCTGTATACCGGCAAGCTGTCGTTTGGTAATGATAAGATAGGCCAGCTGGGCCTGTCGTGGATGGGCGGCGCGTATAATACCTGGCGTGTGGAAGGCGCACAGGTTGACAATAAACGCAGCGTAAATGTATTTGATGTTGATTTTAACACCACCCTGCCCAAACTGCATACCGCTATAACTACCGAGTGGGCATGGATATTTGTACAAACCCCGCCCGATTATACCCCGCAATATGCCAACAGGCAATACGGCGGCTTTATTGATATTGTGCAGCCCATATACCACGGCAAGGTGCTTGATTGGGACAACGCCACCATAAACATTGCCGTGCGCGGCGAATATGTGGATTGGAATGCCCAAAACTTTGCCGCCACCGGCCAGCGCGAATACAACGATGTAAAAAGCATTATGCCGGCCATCAGTTTCAGGCCTACGCCGCAAACCGTGCTCAGGCTTAACTACCGCATCCAAACCGCAAGGGACATCACCGGCAACACCATCGGCGCAGCCATAGGGCCGACGAGAGGGTTGAGCTTTGGGTTGGCTACGTATTTTTAAGGGGCGATAACTCGCAAACCATCCACCGCTCGTTGCGGCGCGAAGCGATCTCTGGACTATGCAGTGCGAATAGTAAGGGGGTATTCAATGTGAATTGCCGCTCTGCTTGTGTAGAGATTGGCGCACATTTAAAAAATATTTTTTATATTTGTATAGATATCTTTTGATAAGCTGATAAAGAACGACCACCGATACCAGTATAAGAAAAACTTAGTAAACACCGGCGCAGGTGTATAAACTCTGCACATAAAATGACATCCGCCATAGAAAATAACTTTAATGCAATACAAAAAAAAACCAGCCATGCGCTTGTTGAGCAAAAGGTTATTCTTTCTGAACAAGAGATGATAGATGGTTTTTTGGATAAACTAACAGAAACAAAAAAAGACCATATTAAACTTATTAAAGAATATCGTAATTTAATAGATACGACTGTTGACTATTTGAGCGAATCGAGAAATGTTAATGAACTTATCTCCCTGAGTGTTGCTATAGAAAGCTTAATAGATATAACAAAGCGATTAATTAATATTTTTGATGATACCAGGTTTAATGACTTTTATTTGAACGAAGTAAAAGAGTATGGAATGTTAATGAACGATATCCTGGAAATATTGGTTGATGTGCAGGGCAGGGTATCAAACGATAAAAAGTTAATGGACTTGTTAGATAGTATTTAATGCAAATATTCTGTAGTACAGAGTTTGCCAAATCTCTAAACCTCCTCACCAAACAAAAATTCTCAACTACTTACGGAACGGTAAAAGCCGAAATTTCCGCCTTTTTCAAACAATATGATACGTTTGATAAGGTTTTAAATAAAAGCTACATGCTTCGTGAAAATAAGTTTATCAGGATCAATAAAGTGAGGCTTGAAAATCCTCTGCAAAATTCTGGCAAGTTTGGCGGTTATCGGCTGATAATTTTATGCGATAAACGAAATGATGATGTTGGGTTGATATATGTATATCCAAAAACGGGGCCTCATGGGAAAGATAGTACAACGACAGAGTTTTTGATTAAAATAGTTAAGAAATATTCGGAAGATAAAAAAGCAGGCAAACTAATTAAATATGAGTTATAGCGCGCACCATCCGTGTGCGAGTTGGAGGCCTCAACCAAAAGCGCGATAACAAAAAAACCGCAGTGATGGCCAGTATGATGATGCCGGGTTTTATATGGCTGGCAGCCTTAACGGGCTGGATGAGGATAAATGCCAGGCATTACAACACCGCATGGTACTGCTTTTCCCCGATGTTGGCGCTTACAGCAATTGGCGCAAACGTGCCCGCACCCTAAACCTTAAAATACCAACCGCAACCTTTACCGTACATGATGAAATGGAACGCACAGCAACCGATGAAGAACGCGCAAACGGGGCGGATATGGGGGATAGGTGGGTTGGGGAGTGGATAAAACATAAATTTAAACGGTAACTATATATTGCGTATCAAACGCAATTGATTAATAGTACTGACAAAACAGTGTCACCAAAATTGTCTTTGATATTCACGATCTTTGATATATTCTTTCGTTTCTTAACGAAAATACCGTATAATTACGTCTAAGAAAAAGTATTTCCCCCATTTTTATATATCAATAAAGTACTGATATTGCATAAGTAGTTTAGCTGTAACAATCAACCTTAATTCTGCGTCATATTAATAAACATAGTAGAATGTCAACATTTATATGTCGATCCTCGTAAAAAATAAATAGGGTGTTTTCACCCCTTGTTTTGAGGTTTTATTGTTTGTATAATTGCAAGCAATGCCAATTACTCGTAAAATGTTTCATACGCAGGAATACAGGTTGCCGTATCTGGCAACTCCTTTAATATGTAACAGAGATGACGCTTGGATCGGAAAAGGGTATTATTTTTGGTACGAGGAAATGGATGCTATTGCATGGGGGCAAGAAAGCAAAAAAAGATATCATAAATACGTAATTTATACAGCTGATATAGATTTTGAAGACGTACTGGATACCGTTTTTAACGAAGAACATTATTTATTCTGGTACAAAATAATTGATAGGATAGCCGACGATGCATATAAAAAAACAGGTAGAAAACCAACAATAGCAGAAGTAAACGAAATTATCAAAATACGGAATAGTTGGAAGGCTGTTAAGGGAATAATGTTTCAAGATCTGCCAAACAATCCGACTCTAAATAAGGTTATAATCTTATTATATAGGAAGCGGATACAGTTGGTGGCCTTTGATTTAAATATAATACATAACTTTGCCTTCCATTTTGAGGCTGAATGCTAATTGATTAGGAGGAATAAAAATGCTTGATTTACAAAAATTAGAAAACGAAATAAACGATATCATTGCAAGTGAAACGACAGAAAGCTATAATGAGCTTTTTAGGCGGATGGATTTTCTTGATTTCGTAGAGAAGGTGAAAGCAAGTGGTGGTTACACCGATCAATTTATCTGTATGGAAAAAATTGGTATCAACAGGTCTAACTATATAGATGGCGCCGACGACTTCTCTGGTCAAAACCTTAACCTGGCTGCGTAATGTCGGTTAAAAATCAACCTCGATTAAATTTTACTGGTGTAGATATACATTCAGTGCACGTAACTATTTTAAATCGATATGTTGATGCTGAAATAAGACACACAATAATCCCTAAAATTTCTTTGGACAAAGACAGGCCAGATTATTTTAAGATTATAATGGAAGTAAATTTGGAATCTGATAATTTTTTCAAAATAGACGTTTCTTTATCAGGAAACTTTATTTTAAACATGGAGGCCGAAGACGAACATAAGAAAATTTTTATGCACACAAATGCACCCGCAATATTATTCCCTTATGTGAGGTCTTTTATATCCACACTTACGGCTAATTTGGGATCGCCAACAGGAACCATAATAATCCCTCCACAAGTATTTAAAGGCGATATAGAAATTATAAACGGAGATAAACTAAATATTGATGATTCCACGGCGATAGCGAAAGAGTGATTTTATTACTTAACCGCCTCAACTTGCCGAGAATGGCGTCGGGCAACCACGCAAAGACTTCTCATCACTTTTCCTTGTCCGCTCGTCTAAAACTAAACCACACTCCAAACCGGACGGACACAACATTATACCAACACCCACTCACCCGCCCGTTGCGAGGTACGAAGCAATCTCAACTATACAGGGCGAATTGCAAGGTGTACAACCTGCATATCCGCTCTGCCTCTATAGAGATTGCTTCGTCGTACCTCCTCGCAACGAGCGGGAGAGTAGTAGCCAAATCATCCAAACATTATAAAGTTTCTCTTTCCCTCTCCCCCTGTCCAAAATTAAACGACACCCCAAACCGGACGGACATGACATTATCCCAAATACCACCCACCCGCTCGTTGCGAGGTACGAAGCAATCTCCGAACTATACAGGGCGAATAGAAAGGTGTACAGCCTGCATAGCCGCTCTGCCTGTGTAGAGATTGCTTCGTCGTACCTCCTCGCAACGAGCGGGAGAGTAGTAGCCAAATCATCCAAACATTATAAAGTTTCTCTTTCCCTGTCCGCCCGTCCAAACCAATACCCCACCCCCCAAACCGGACGGACAACCCATCATCCCAAATAGATTTTTGCCTGCTGTTACAATGTGTTGCTTTAATACGTATCTATGTATTAATTACTTACGCCAAAAAAATGAAAGCAACCTGTTCGTTATTGTTTACGTGTAAAACGCTTGTTTTATATTCCTTTGTGCTGCTGATGGGGCATTGCAAGGATACTTATGATAATACCAAACCATACGCCGACCTGCAGGTGCCGGCCTTTACCGAAACCGGGGCAAATACATTCGGCTGCCTGGTTAACGGCCAGGCATGGGCAAATTTCGGCGGCGAATACCAAAGCCAACTGGGGATAGGCGGTATAGTGTACAATAAGGTTAAAGCCGGCGTAACCGGTGATTCTGCCATTGTAGTGATTTATATGTCGGCAAGGCTTACTGTGTCAAGCAACGGCACAACAACAAAGGACGAGACGATGACACTGAATATCCCGGATGAGGGCGGTAATTTAAATGGTGTTCATCTGCTCAACCAGTTTGATGGCCTTTTTACCTATTACAGTATAACTAAAGGCACCACTTACACCAGCCTGAAGCGCAACCCGTTTACCGTAAATATTTTAAAAGATTCTATTGCTGATATACAGGGCAATCTCGGAAGCACTATTGTTTCGGGCAAATTTAACGGCATGTTGTATAACCATACTCAAACCGATTCATTAAGAATAGTGGGCGGCGTTTTTGACGTTATTTATTAAGGGTTGCTGTCCGCCTGTTTTTTTACTGTTCGCCCCGGGAAGCGGACGGACAACCCAAGGCCCGCTCGTTTCGGAGGGTAAGGGTTCATCGCCCAAAACCACCTTTCCATCGGTAATATTTCCCCACCCGTCTATTTGGTTTTTATTGCAGAAGGTATATCTTTACCTTTAAATGTGTCACATTTACACAATGGCGTAATGCCGCGTTAAACCAATATAAACCCGTAGCGGTAATTTTATAATGTTGAGGATTTTAATATTGAACACCCAATATCGAATGTTGAATAATGAAGTAAAAACCTTCGGAGTTGGACATTCGAAATTCATTATTCGATATTTAATTCCTTCATTTTTTCTTAACTTATTAATATAAACCCGTAGGCGCTTGCCTGCAAAACCTGTAATTATGAAAAAAAACCTGTACTTACCTGCGTTACTATGTTTTTCGGCTTTGTTTATGGTGCTGCTGCTGGGCAGTATGGCTGCCGGGCCGGGCAATGGGCTGGCTAAATGGTGGGCTATGCCTGCCGATAGTTCGGGCATCGTCATGGTAAAAAACCCCAATGGGCCTACGCTGGGCTATTCATCCGCCTCGGGCGTAAAAATACTAACTGTCGACGGCCTCGCCTTTAAAGACCTTAACAAAAACGGCAAGCTGGATAAATACGAAGACTGGCGCCTGCCGGTTGATGTGCGGGCAAAAGACCTGGCTTCGAAACTATCTATTGCGCAAATAGCCGGGCTGATGCTGTACAGTGCGCACCAGGCTATACCGGCCATGTCGGGCGGGCCATTTGGGGCAGGCACTTATAACGGCAAAAAGTTCAGCGAGGGCGGCGTCGACCCATCGTGGGTGAGCGACCAGCAGAAGGATTTTTTAATAAAAGATAATTTAAGGCACGTGCTGGTTACCACCGTGCAAACGCCGGAAGTTGCCGCCAAATGGAACAACAATGTGCAGGCTTTGGTGGAGGGCGTTGGCTTCGGCATCCCGGCCAACAACAGTTCCGACCCGAGGCATAGCGCCAATACCGGTTTTGAATATACCGCCGGCGCGGGCGGCAAAATATCGCAATGGCCCGATCAGCTTGGCCTTGCCGCAACGTTTGACCCTGCCGTGGTGCGGCAATTCGGCTCCATAGCCGCGCAGGAATACAGGGCGTTGGGCATAGCTACTGCGCTATCGCCGCAAATTGACCTTGGTTCCGAGCCACGCTGGGCGCGCATCAACGGCACCTTTGGCGAAGACCCTCAGCTTGATGCCGATATGGCACGTGCGTATGTAGATGGTTTCCAAACCTCCACAGGCAGCGCCGAAATTGCTGATGGCTGGGGCTACAATAGTGTAAACGCCATGATGAAACACTGGCCGGGCGGCGGTCCCGAAGAAGCCGGCAGGGATGCGCACTATGCTTATGGCAAGTTTGCGGTGTATCCCGGCAATAACTTTGATGAGCACCTAATTTCGTTTGTTGACGGTGCGCTGAAGCTTAACGGCAAAACCAAAATGGTATCGGCAGTGATGCCTTATTATACAATATCGTACGACAGGGATAAAAACGGCAATGCAGGCAATAGCTACAGCAAATACCTCATCACCGACCTGCTGCGCAATAAATACGGCTACGACGGCGTGGTTTGTACCGATTGGGGCGTTACCGCCGATGAAGGCAAAACGCCGGATATTTTCGCCGGGAAATCGTGGGGGATGGAGACGGCTACCGTTGCCCAGCGCCACTACAAAATACTGATGGCTGGTGTTGATCAGTTTGGCGGTAATAACGATGCAGGCCCTGTAATTGAGGCCTACAACATGGGCGTAAAAGAGCATGGCGAGGCCTTTATGCGTGCCAGGTTCGAGCAGTCGGCAGTTAGGTTGCTGAAGAATATTTTCAGGGTAGGATTATTTGAGAACCCTTATTTGGATGTACAAAACTCGAAAGCTACCGTTGGCAAACCCGAATTTATGACAGCGGGGTACAACGCGCAGCTGAAATCAATCGTGCTGCTTAAAAACCACGATAACGTATTGCCGCTGCAAAAAGGGAAGACCATTTATATGCCCAAGAAATTCTACCCATCGGTAAAAGGCTTTTTCGGGCCGCCATCAAAGGAACGATATGAAGATGCGGTGAATGCGGCTTTGATACAGAAATATTTTAACGTAACGGATGATCCGGCGAAAGCCGATTACGCCATAGTATTTGTAAGCAGCCCCAGCGGCGGCGCAGGTTACGATGCTGACGATGTAAAAGGCGGCGGCAACGGATATGTGCCCATTACGCTGCAATACGGCGCTTATACAGCTAATGATGCCAGAGCGCAAAGCATAGCGGCCGGTGATCCTGTTGAACCAGGCATCAACAACCGTACTTATAAAGGCAAAACCATAACAGCGGCCAATCTGCAAGACTTAAAAACCATTGAGGATACCAAGAAAGCCATGAACGGCAAGCCGGTTATTGTAGCCATTACTTTAGCAAAACCAACCATACCGGCCGAGTTTGAAGGGGATGCTAATGCCATTGTAGCCAGCTTTGGCGTACAAAACCAAGCCGTATTAGATATTTTAACCGGCGCAACTGAGCCATCAGGCTTGCTGCCATTCCAGATGCCTGCCAATATGCAAACGGTTGAATTGCAGGATGAGGATATCCCGCATGATATGCAATGCTACACCGATGCGGACGGACATACCTATGATTTTGGTTTCGGCATGAACTGGAAGGGTGTGATTCAGGACGCCCGCACTGCTAAATATGTTAACCGCGTAGCGCAGCCGGTAATTAACGTGAAAGGCAAAACGGTTACGCTTAGCAGCCCAACGCCCGGCACAAAAATTTACTATACTACGGATGGCAGCACGCCAACGTTTGTTGCAGCCAACGAATATTCGAAGCCATTCACTTTGCAAAAAGGCGCTACTATAAAAGCCATAGCCAAGGTTTATGGTGTTGATAACAGCAGTATGGTAATGCTCACACAAAAATAAACACCCCCGCTTTTAAACTGTGAAGGGGCGCCCGTTGAAAGGCGCCCCTTTCTTTTTAGGTAATAATTGTGTACGCTTTTGATGCACTGCTCTACCAAAACTGAAAAGTTATCTATCAAAGCCTGATTTTAACCGATGAATGGTTATTTTATTAAATATCAACGCATTATAAAGGTTTGCCGACTGTAAATAGGGGTTGGTCTATTACTATAGGCTGGTGGTCTATTTGATTTTTTTGGTGTTTATAGTTATTGTTCCTTTGTTGTGTGAAATGAGAACATTAACAAATAATTAAAAACATTAAAGTAAAAAAGATCATGAAAAATACCATCAAACTTACCGCACTGGCTTTATTAATAAGCACTGGTTTATTTGCAGCAACAAGCGCAAAAGCAAACGTTAAAGCCCCTGCATCCACAGACGTTATTACCGTATCAGCAAAGGGTGTTATTGTTAAAGTTGATAACAGCGCCGCAAAATCTATCGTAATGATTTACGACAAAGACGGAAACGTAATCCGCAAAGACATCCTGACAAGCACTAAAGGCCTGGAAAAAGCTTACGTCCTTAACCAGCTTGATTATGGTGATTACACCATGGAAGTAACTTCGAACAAACAGGTAGTTAAAAAAGCTATCCACGTTTACGACGAAGACCAAACCAAAACATTTATAGTAAGCGAATAATAAAAGGCTATTAGCCGGAGTAAAGAAGGCACCGTTCCAGGTTTGGGGCGGTGCTTTTTTTTTTTAGACATGAGATATGAGATTTGCAATAGGGAGGTTACCAAGGACGGCATGACGTTAAACATTTCTCACGTCTCAAATCTCATATCTCACATCTAAGTCGACAGGCAGCCAAAACACACCGATAAAAGCCGTTTTACAGTCGATCAAATGCGTAAATAGTTAATAATTAATGCATTGTATTGTTTTGGCGATTGTAATTTGGGGTTTATCTATTCTTATACGGGGTTGGTCTATTTCGTTTTTTTAGGGGATAAAGTTGTTGTTCCTTTGATCTGTCAAACGAAAATAACAACAGTTTATAAAAACATTAAAAATTTAAGATCATGAAAAATTCAATTAAAATCACAGCATTATTAGTATTGGCAAGCACAGGCCTTTTTATCGTTTGATACCCTGCCCTGCACATC
>Ga0206884_1045_pt1 | contig 34434 bp, 33 predicted proteins | sample Alteio_BWOrgCont_FD_152914 | JGI IMG/M metagenome (GOLD analysis project Ga0206884, IMG submission 152914) | Enriched cells from forest soil in Barre Woods Harvard Forest LTER site, Petersham, Massachusetts, United States -... | ecosystem: Environmental > Terrestrial > Soil > Temperate forest > O...
AGTAAAAAATGGCATTACAGAGGAATATTACGAGGAATTAAGTAAACAGCATTTTCGCAATTAGAATTTTCCTCTGTGAACGCGGTGCCTTCTCCGTGTCTTCGTGTTAAAAAATAATTAACCACAAAGGCCACAAAGGTTTTCGCAAAGAGCACTAAGCTTTTTTTAAATTGAAAAGCTTCTTCCTTTCCCCCCAACCTATCTCTTTTAATACCTTTACCCCATGAACTTAAAAGTAATTGCTTTTGATGCTGATGATACCCTTTGGGTAAATGAGCCGTATTTCAGGCAAACGGAGGAACGGTTTTATGAACTGCTGAGTGGGTATTCTTCACAACATACGCTTGAACGCGAATTGCTAAAAACTGAAATAGAAAATCTTACCCTATACGGTTATGGCATAAAAGGCTTTGTGTTATCAATGATAGAAACTGCTTTACGTGTTACCAGTAACACCATAAGTGCAGATGCTGTTGAAAAGATAGTGAACTTAGGTAAACAAATGCTCGACCAGCCGATAGAGTTGCTGGATGGGGTAGAAGACGTACTGCTGGCCTTAAAAGATAAATACCGGCTGGTAGTAGCCACCAAAGGCGACCTGCTGGACCAGGAACGCAAATTAAAAAAATCGGGCATTGGCCATTATTTTCATCATATCGAGATCATGTCTGAAAAGGACGATGCCAATTACCTGAAACTCATTAAACACCTTGATATACCGCCAAACGAATTGTTGATGGTGGGCAACTCTCTTAAAAGTGACATACTACCGGTTTTAAATGTTGGGGGTTATGCCGTACATGTGCCTTATCACATTACCTGGGCGCACGAGCATATTGAACATAGTATCGATAATGAGAAGTTTAAAAGCGTGGTTGGGATAAGGGATATATTGGCGTTTTTGTAGAAAGCCCAACACTTTGAATTAGCTAAAAAAAATTCAGCGTTATCGATCAACTATATCTCAGGCTCAAAATTTAATCTAATGAATGCCGGGATACTCATAATACCCGTTTAAAACCTTCGTTAAGCCAGAGCCATCTGTATTTACTTTAGATAACGCGGGAGTTTTTGTTGCTGTATCATAACCAAGGAAATAAATTTCTTTTTCATCTGCAGACCATGCAGCGCCTACAAGTTCATCAGGATAATTGCTTGTAAAACTGAGAACTGTTTTTACGTTGCTCCCGTCAATATTGCAAATACTCAAACCTGTTAAACTGTCAAAAAGAAAATATTTGCCATCAGGAGATATTGCCTCTATAGACCTGTTACTCGTAATAAACTGCATACCACTCCCATCAGCATTAATTGAATATACCCCGGTTTTAATGGAATTACCGGCAGCGACTATATACATGCGCCCATTTTGTGACCAGCCTACTGGTATTGCCTCGCCATTTTGATTTGCAAACGACGTTATTTTCTGCTCATTAGATCCATCTGCGTTAGCAACGTATACATCAAGAGTATAAGGTACGTTATCTACTAAACTTTTTGCATAAACTACATGGGCGCCATCAGGCGAAAAAAATGCATAGTCAACCTCATTACCTTTAGTAATATTTGTTAAATTATTCCCAGCGCTATCGATAGTATACAGACCGCGATCAGTATCATCTTGATTGCCCCTCACAAATATTATTTTACTTCCATCAGAAGAAATAGATGCCCTGTAGTCAAAATAATTTGGTGGAGGGGTGGTAAGCCGTGTCAATCCCGAACCATCTAAATTTGTACGATATAAACTCGTAAATAAGCTTGGGGTGCTTGATTTACCAGAATTATAAAGTTCATCAGCATCAAACAGTAAATATTTTCCGGCCGATGTATTTTGGGTAGCAGTAGTTTTATTAGTACTTGCGCCGTCTTTTTTGCATGCGTAAAATGAGATAATAAGGATAGAAAAAAGCACAATTTTTTGCTTCATTTGTTAAAGGCTTAGAATTATAAAATAAACAGATGTATCTTCTGACGCCGCAATATACAAAACTACTTTGATCAATCTTTTTCAAAGCACATGCATGATGCGTTTTCTTTTAAATTTATGCTTAACGTCCATAGTTGGTCGGTAGCTACGGAACTTTCTATAATAGCAAAATATATTAACCTTTCTTCATAACCACATGTACAGGATGAACCTTCACGGGAACTGTATGCGTTTTATCTACATACGAGAGCCCCATAGCAACGGAATTTATTAAGCAATGCAGCGCAATGCCCCATATAAAACCATTTTTAAAACGTATATAAGTTATGCCCCAGCCCATAATTAGTTGCGGTAAAACATAAACGGGATAGATCCATATCAACTGCCATTGCAATGGTGCATAATTTGATATGTGCATTAACCCGAAAAGGCAAATGGAAATAATAACAAATACTTTTTTGTAAGCCCGCCCAACTGATAAATTAACGGGCAACAATTTTTTGATGATGAAATAAATGACCGGAACCAATGCAAGCCTTATCAACAAAGCATAGCCTGCGCCAATGCTGTGCGAAAAAGCTTTTACCGGCGGCAACAAGCTGCCAAAAAGAAAAATGGCCACTGAAATACCCAAAGCAATATGCCCCCTTTTAAAAGACAGCGGCAGCCTGAACACAGTTTCTTCCAAAACGGGGCCGATGATACATATATAGAGCAATGCAACCCCATAGCCTAATTTTTGGATCAAATGCTGAAAGCTGACATCATTTTGTTGCCTGATGCTTTTAGCATGTATTACATGGGTAACAAAAGTATCGGCCAGGTAGGTAAATGGTCCCACAAACAGCAGGGATAAAAAGATAAGCCCATAAACCTTAAGTAAAGTGAATATCTTTTCTTTAACTGAAGGTGTTGCCTCTTGTGGCAGGTAGGGGAAACCGCTGAGATTAAATAGTTCCTTCAGCATTTATTGATCAGCCTCCGCATCCATGGTGTACATTTCGTCAATAGCCCCGGCGTATTTCTTTTCTATTACCTTGCGTTTGGCCTTCATTGTAGGGGTAATCTCTCCGTCTTCAATACTGAAAGGCTTGCGTTTTATTTTAAAGTTTTTTATACGCTCAAATTTGGCCAGTTCGTTTGATAGTTTTTTAATATCCTGGCCTATCCAGTCCACAATTTCTTTATCATCGATAAACAATTCGGGTTGTTCAAAATAAGCTTCTTTTAAACTAAAGGCTTCCTGTAAGGTTTCCTTTGCGGGAACAACTATGGCAGTTATATATTCGCGTTTATCGCCCACCAAAAACAGTTGCTCGATTTTTGGGCTTTTTAAATAGGTGTTTTCAACCGGGGTTGGATAAATGTTTTTACCGTAAGCATTTACCAGCATGTTTTTAAGCCGGTCGGTAATTTGCAGGTTACCACGGTAGTAGCGGCCAATATCGCCGGTATGGAACCAGCCTTCAGGGTCGATAACCGAAGCAGTTTCTTCCGGCTTATTAAAATAGCCCTTCATTACGCAATGGCCGCGCACGATGATCTCGCCCTCTTCCGATTCAAAGTCTTCTTTAAACGATTCGTAGGTTTGGATGGTATAAATATGTTTGGTATCTACGTTTTGTATAGCTACTTCAATACCCGGTATAATACGGCCCACGGTGCCATAAATAATGCGGTCGGTCTCGGTAACCGACATTACGGGTGAAGTTTCTGTCAATCCAAAACCTTCTAATATTTTTATGCCGAGGTCGCCGAAAAATTCACCTATATTTTTTGGCAAAGCGCCGCCGCCTGATAGCATGATCTTTAAACGGCCGCCGGTTTTTTCTTTTATTTTGCTAAATACCAGTTTTTCGGCAACTTTATGTTGCTGACTTAATAATATACCGGGCTTTTTGTCGGCCTCTTTAACCAGTCTTACTTCCTTGCCGATTTTAAGCGACCATAAAAATATTTTGGATTTAACGCCACCTGCGGACGTGCCGTTTTTCATGGCCTTATCGTGTATACGTTCTAAAAGGCGGGGTACGCAGTTCATTATAGTCGGCCTTACTTCGGCCATGTTTTTGGCCAGTAGGTCAAGGCTTTGTGCGAAGGCTATTTTACTGCCGGTATAAAGGCAAACATGATAAGTAGCTGTACGCTCAAACACGTGCGATAGCGGCAAAAAGGACAGGAAAATATCGTCGCTTGTAATTATGGGTATCTGTATCAGGCAAACCCTTGCATTTTCGGCAAGGTTATAATGGGTGAGCATTACCCCTTTAGGCGTTCCGGTAGTGCCGGATGTATAAATAAGGCACGAAAGATCAGAGGGCAAAATGGCCTCTCGGGCACTGTTAATTGCCCGGGCGTACTGGTGTACTAATGTTAAACCCTCTTCAATTGCCTGTTTAAGGCTGCAAACCCCGGCATCAAGGCTTAGCTTTGAGGTCAGTTTTTCAAAATCATCAAACGCAGGTATAATACGTATCAGCGCCGGGCAGTTATTGGCTACTTTAAGCACTTTGCGCAATAAAAAGGGATTGCCAACCAAAATGGTTTTGGCGCCCGAGTCATTTAAAATATACTCTATCTCAGTTTCGGTAAGGGTAGGATAGATGGAGGTATTTATTGCGCCTAACTGCTGTAAAGCCTGGTCGTAATAAACATAATCGGGGCCGTTTTCGATGATCAGAGCCAACCTGTCGCCCTTTTGTATGCCAATTTCAAGGAACCAGGCCGAAATGGCGTCTATCTTTTCCAGAGCTTGCCGGTAACTGATCTCAACCCATGCATCGCCTACTTTATGGGTCATGAAAGTGTGGGTATCCGGATGGATGTTTTCTACAATATTGCGGATTAGGCTGGGGATGGTTGATCTGTCGGCTACTGTATTCATTAAGTTCAAACTGATTTATTAGGATAACAAAGCTAATTTATTTTATTGATTTTGATTTCACCGATTATATTTTTGTGATTACACCGATTTTTTTTTGATTTCACCGATTAGGAAGGAATGATTTCACCGATTTGAAAATTGTGCCATAAGCGTACGCTAATTTGTATCAGAAACGTACGTCGGTAATTTAGATTAATAAACTAATTGACTTACTTATAGATAGTTACTAATTTGGCATTCTGTTAGCATGGCTATTCCCAGGTATTTATCTTTAAAGCATTTGTATGTTAAAAAATTACTTCAAAACAGCCTTTCGTAATGTGCAGCGTAACAAAGGCTTCTTTGCGTTGAACTTTACGGGGCTATATATCAGCGTAATAGTATGCATCCTTATCTCATTGATTATATTGCACGAAACAAGTTTTGATAAGCACCCCGGCAGCGCTTTAAGCATATACAGGGTGGTTGATAATTCCATTTCAGCAACCGGCAACTCCTATGGTGCTGCCACGCCATACCCGCTGGCCACAGCATTGCGTACAGCCATGCCCGACGAAAAACTGATCTCCCAGATCCATTTCGAGAAAGAAGACCAGGTTTCTTTCGGCGAAAATAAATTCAAAGAGAAAAATATCGTATTTGCTGATTCTGTTTTTCCAAAGCTTTTCCCGTTAACTGTAAAACAAGGCGATATCAGCAGGGCATTGGCCGAACCAGGCTTTGCAATACTTACTTCAACAACGGCAAAACGTTATTTCGGGAACGCAGACCCGGTAGGTAAAAGAATAAAGTTTGCCAATTTTCTTGACCTCCAGGTTGCGGCTGTTATCGCTGACGCCCCTTCAAATACTCATCTGCCTTATAATATGCTGGTTTCGTACCGTTCGTTAACAGCACACGTTATTGGCGACCTACCACTTAACCAATGGAGCCTGACGGCCGGTGGCTATGTTTACATAGGGCTGCCAAACGCTAACCAGGTAAATGCCACTGAAAATGTCCTAAAGTCTATTGCAGAAAGGAACACGTCAAAAAATAATCCCGGTACAAAAACTATCTTTAAGCTGCAACCATTGGCAAATATTCACTTCAACCAGCTGTACTCAACCAGTAACCCTGGTTATACCATTAATTACCAATACTTGTACCTGATTGGTGCTATTGGCTTGTTTTTGATATTGGCAGCTTGCATCAATTATACTAACCTGTCAACCGCCCTGGCACTAAAAAAAGCAAAGGAGGTAGGTGTCAGAAAAACCATGGGCGCAACACGCGGCCACCTGATGGAGCAGTTTTTGTCGGAAACCTTCTTGCTTTCGGCAGTTGTTATTGTTATAGCCGCTTTGTCTGTTCGCTTTTTTCTTCCGGCCCTCAATATGTTTCTTGATAAAAACATTCCATTGGATTGGCTGAATATTAAAACAGTGTTTTTGTTGATAGGATTATGGGTAGTGGTATCGTTACTTTCCGGATTGTACCCCGCATTTGTGCTATCAGGGTTTAACCCGATTACTGCCCTCAAAAATAAAGTATCAACGCCAAAGGCTTCGTTAGTGATGCTGCGAAGGGGGCTCGTTGTTTTCCAGTTTTTAACCGCACAAATATTAATTATTGGGGCCATTGTGGTAGCTAAGCAGATGGATTTTGTACAGTCAAAACCGCTTGGGTTTGATAAAGACAAAGTTGTTGACATTGCCCTGCCTGAAAATAAGCCCGCTGAACTTCAAGCTTTACGGAACAAGCTCGCTGCAATACCGGGCATCAGTAGCGAAAGCTTATCTTTAGGAGGGCCAATATCCGATAATAACGTCAATACCGGGTACAACCTGAAAGAAAAGTATGATGTCGAACAAATTAACATAAAGGTGAAAGCGGGGGATATGAATTATTTGAAAACTTACGGCTTGCAGTTAGTTGCCGGCCGCTGGTTTGATGAAAACAATGAGCGCCAAACTGCAAGTGCGATTCCGGATTCAACCCGCAGGTATTCGTTTGTGCTAAATGAAACGGCTGTTAAGGCGCTTGGTTTTTCATCGGCGCAGGCGATATTGGGCAAATATGTTACTTTCGGTTTTAATAAGATTTCGGCCCCTGTTATTGGTGTGGTGAAAGACTACCATGTGGCATCGCTGCACGAAGCTGTTTCACCGGTGCTAATGGTTGAGATGCCTTTCTTTTATTATAATGTTGGGATAAAATTTGCCAACGGCTATTCGGTAGCTAACCTTGCAGCAATTGAGAAAGCATGGACATCGGTTTACCCCAATGAAATATTTGAAAGTAAATTCCTTGACGAAAACGTGGCAAGCCAGTATAAAAATGAAAAACGGACACAGCAGTTGTTTAACCTGTTTACGTTTGTTTCTATAGCAATTAATGTACTTGGTTTAATAGGATTACTGTCGTTTACCATAGAGCAAAAAACAAAAGAGATAGGCATACGCAAGGTGCTTGGTGCATCGGTAAAGCATATATCGTTTATATTATCGAAAGACTTTTTAGGCCTTATTATGATAGCGTTTTTAATTGCTGCTCCTATTGCCTGGTTCCTGATGAACAAGTGGCTGCGCGATTTTGCTTACCGCACCGATATAAGCTGGTGGGTGTTTGGTGTGGCTGTATTTGCAACGCTGGCACTTACCTGTATTGCCATTGCTTACCAAACAATTAAGGCTGCGTTTGCTAACCCGATAAGGAGTTTGAAGGCGGAGTAAAGTCAATTTCTATTTATAATGCAAACAACAAGGCGCTGAAAGCGCCTTGTTGTTACTCCCAACCCGTTGTCTGTGTCCCCACAGGCAACCATTGTATGATAGGTATTGAATGATTTTTAACCGTTAACACGCGGGGGAGGGATATTGTACATACTTCGTAAAATTGGAATGCTGTCTGTGAGGATACAGACAGCGGGTATGGGCAAGAAAATATTTGCAATTGCCCAATCTAAATCGAAAATTATCTATATTCATTTATGGAATTAGACGTAGTTTACTTTTATACAGCAACCATCCTCAATTGGATGCATCTTTTAAAAGAAGATAAGTTTAAGCAAATAGTATTAAACAGCCTCATCTACCTGGTTGAGAAAGAAAAGCTCATTGTTTATGGCTTTGTGATAATGCCAAACCATATTCACATCATTTGGGAAAATAAAGCCATGAATGGAAAAGAAATACCTTCTACAAGTTTTATGAAATTTACCGGCCATGCATTTTTGGAGGAATTAAGAAAAACTAATAATCCGCTATTGGCCATGTTTAAAGTCGAAAGAAGTAGCAGGGACTATCAATTCTGGCAACGAAATTCTTTGCCGATAATCATGTACAACCGGAAGATACTGGAACAAAAACTTGATTATACGCATTATAATCCGCTGCAAGCACACTGGAATTTAGTTGCCGATCCGAATGATTACTATTATTCATCCTGTTCATTTTATGAGTGGGGGGATAATAAATTCAATTGGTTAACGCATTATATGGATGTGTTTTAGGGCATTTCGTGGTGTGCTTTGGTATTTGTAATGTTGTCTGTGGGGACACAGACAACGGGATAGGTGTGTAAAACAAAAGAGGCGATTAATCGCCTCTTTTGTTTTAATGCTTACCAGTGGCTGTGTCCTCACAGCCACCAATTTATACCGAAAAACTTTCCCCGCAGCCGCAGGTACGGCTTGCATTTGGGTTATGGAAATTAAAACCTTTTCCATTCAACCCGTCCGAAAAATCAAGTTCGGTGCCGGCAAGGTATAGGAACGATTTCATATCAAGGGTAAGGCGTACACCTTTGTCTTCAAAAAACTGGTCGCCCTTTTTTATTTCGTTATCAAAATCGAGGTTGTATGATAAACCGGAACACCCCCCGCCCTTAACAGACACACGCAGGAAATACGACTCATCAAGCCCCGAGTCCTGCATTAAATGTTCTATTTTGCTTTTCGCTTTATCAGTTACAGTTACCATTGTTAAGTCTTAAGTTTTGAGTCGTAAGTCTCAAGTCTGAATGATTCTTCAAACCACTCACTACTCTCTATTCACCACTCACTAAACAATTAGTGATGTACTTTTGCGCTTTCAATGGCTTCTAAACCATTTTTTACGCGGTAATCATTAATAGCTGCTTTTATTGCGTCTTCGGCCAAAACCGAGCAATGTATTTTTACAGGCGGCAATGCAAGCTCTTCAACAATATCCATGTTGTCAATCTTCATAGCATCATCGATGCTTTTGCCTTTTAGCCACTCTGTAGCTAACGATGATGAAGCAATTGCCGACCCGCAGCCAAATGTTTTAAATTTAGCATCGGTGATAACATTGTCTTCTCCAACCTCGATCTGCAGGCGCATAACGTCGCCGCATTCAGGGGCACCAACCAAACCGGTACCTACTTTGTGGCTGCTTTTATCCAAAGTGCCAACATTGCGCGGGTTTGTGTAGTGATCGATTACTTTATCTGAATATGCCATGTCTTTATAATTATTGAATTAGTGATTTATTGAATTATTGATTGAAAAAAGCCAGTTTATAATTCCGAAATCGTAATTCCGAAATCCGAAATCCCTCAATGTTCGGCCCATTCTATTTTACTCAGGTCAACGCCTTCTTTAAACATTTCCCATAGCGGCGAAAGGTCGCGGAGGTGTAAAACCGATTTTTTTGTTACCTCGATGGCGTAGTCAACTTCTTCTTCAGTAGTGAACCGGCCTAAGCCAAAACGTATCGAAGAATGCGCCAGGTCATCTGATAAACCTAAACTTTTTAATACATATGATGGTTCCAGCGAAGCTGATGTACAGGCTGAGCCTGACGATACTGCCAGATCTTTCATCGCCATCATCAAACCTTCACCTTCAACATATTTAAAGCTGATGTTGGCTACGTGCGGTAATCGATGTTCAACGTTGCCGTTTACATAGCTTTCTTCAAGCACAGTCAATTCGTTTTGCAGTTTATCGCGCAAAGCGGATAACCGTTTTGCTTCGCTTTCCATTTCCTGCATACAAAGCTCACAAGCTTTACCAAGGCCAACAATGCCGGGAACGTTCAATGTACCTGACCGCATGCCGCGTTCATGGCCGCCGCCGTCCATTTGCGCGGTAACTTTTACCCTTGGGCCTTTACGGCGAACGTATAATGCGCCGACGCCTTTAGGTCCGTATATTTTATGTGCTGATAATGCTAACAGGTCAATACCATCAGCAATAACATCAACCGGTATTTTGCCAACAGCTTGTACAGCATCTGTCATAAACAATGCGCCATGTTTGTGGGTGATGGCGGCTATTTCTTTTATCGGTTGTATAACACCTATTTCGTTATTGCCGTACATTACGGAAACTAAAATGGTTTCAGGGGTCATGCTTTGTTCAAGCAGTTCAAGATCAACCAAACCGTCTTCTTTAACCGGGAGGTAAGTTACCTTGCCGCCCATTTTTTCAACGTGTTTGCAGGCGTCAAGCACAGCTTTATGCTCGGTAACAGTAGTGATAATATGATTACCTTTATCCTTGTACATTTCAAATACACCTTTTATAGCAAGGTTATCTGATTCTGTAGCGCCTGATGTAAAGATGATCTCTTTTTCGCTGGCGCCTATTAATTTAGCTACCTGCTCACGGGCATAATCAACGGCCTCTTCGGCTACCCAGCCAAATGGGTGGTTCCTGCTGGCTGCGTTACCAAATTTTGTTGTAAAATAAGGCAGCATAGCCTCCAGCACACGCGGATCCATCGGTGTTGTAGCATTATTATCTAAATAGATAGGAAGATTCATATTCTTTTGCGATTAAACAACACAAAGGTATATAAAGTTTATTTAAAATCATTAAAAATAAGGAGAAAATACCCTTATCCCGCCAATAATTTACAATATTTGGACATGAACAAGATAGAGCACATCGGCATTGCGGTTAGTGATTTTAATGCGGCCTGCAGTTTGTACGAAAAACTCTTAAATACCGGTGTATATAAAGTTGAAGACGTTGAATCTGAAAGTGTTAAAACTGCATTTTTACAAAGCGGGCCTAATAAAATAGAGCTATTGGAAGCCACGAACGATGATAGCCCTATTGCTAAATTTATAGCCAAAAAAGGGGAAGGCGTACACCATATAGCCTTTGAGGTAGAGGATATTGTGGCAGAAATGGAAAGGTTAAAAAATGAAGGGTTTGTGTTATTAAGTGATAAACCCAAATTGGGCGCCGATAATAAACTGGTGTGTTTTGTGCATCCGAAAAGCGCGGGCGGGGTGTTGGTGGAATTGGTGCAAGGTATCGGTTAGTACTTAATTAACCACAAAGGGCACTAAAGATTTTCACAAAGTACACAAAGGATTAATATTTTAACATGACAGAAAATGAGATTTCCAGTATTATTATTGGGGCCGGTATTGAAGTTCACAAAGTTTTAGGTCCTGGATTATTAGAAAGTGCTTATAAAGAATGTTTGTTTTATAAGTTATTTCAATCGGGATTATTTGTAGAAAAAGAAAAACCTATGCCTCTGACTTTTGAAGGGATAAGACTTGAATGTGGTTATCGTATTGATTTGTTAGTCGAAAATAAAGTGGTTATCGAAACAAAAAGTGTGGAAGCGTTAAATGACGTTCATTTGGCACAAACCCTAACCTACATGAAACTTGGCAATTACAAATTGGGTTTGTTAATGAATTTTAATGTCTTATTATTAAAAGATGGAATAAAAAGAGTTATAAACGGCTCTTTGTGATCTTTGTGAAAATCTTAGTGCACTTTGTGTTTAAATGTCAAAGTGAATACACCATTACAGAGAAACTCTTTCGCAAGCGATAACGAGGGTAAGAATAACCAATCAATACTTGCTAACCACTATTTTAAAAAACACTTTATACATTAAAAATAAATTCCTACATTTGCACCTCTTTTATAAGAAACGAATACAATGAAAAAAGATCTGCACCCTTCAAATTATAGATTAGTTGTTTTTAAAGATATGTCGAACGACTACTCTTTTATAACAAAATCATGCATCGACTCACGCGAAACTGTGAAATGGGAAGATGGCAACGATTATCCGCTGATAAAGCTGGAAATTTCGCATACTTCGCACCCGTTTTATACCGGTAAAATGAAACTGGTTGATACTGCCGGGCGTATCGATAAATTCCGTACCCGTTACAACAAAAAATAATACGTGTCCCGATAAAATATTTATAAGTCTCTCCGTCTGTTGGCGGAGGGATTTTTTTATTTTTGTACCATGGCAATTATCCTTTTTGACGATAACGCACATCAAACCCTTCGGCCTTTAACATTTACCCGCCCGGTCGCCGACCTGCGCTTAGGCATACTTACCATAGCCGAAAAGTGGGCTAAATATTTCGATCTTGATTACTCGTGGCACACACAACCATGGCTGCAGGGCAAGTTCCCGGTTAAAATAGAGGATAGGAATTTGTTTATAAACGGATCCTTTTGTCCTGATGAGGCGCTGATTGCAGCAATCAAAACTTTGCACGGCAACGAGGCGTTAAAATACAATGGCAAATTGGTGGCGGTAAAGTTAAATGAAAAAGACGCCCTTGATTTTGATCCACAAGGCGAATTTGACCGCACAATTGAGCTGGAACACGACCCAGTTGTTATAACTTATCCCGAAGATATTTTCAGGAAAAATGATACCGAACTGCGTAAAGATTTTAAATTGCTTACCGAAGGCCGCACAAGCGCGACTATCAGCGCAACCAATACCATTATCGGCAACGATTTTTTTGCCGAGGAAGGCGCCATTGCCGAATGCTCAACCTTTAACACCACCAACGGGCCTATTTACCTGGCAAACAATACCGAAATTTGGGAAGGAACGCATATCCGCGGGGCGTTTGCTATTTGCGAGCATTCGCAGGTTAAAATGGGCACAAAAATATATGGCGCTACCACCGTTGGCCCGTATTCAAGGGTTGGCGGCGAACTGAACAATGCAGTGATCTGGGGCTATTCGTCGAAAGGGCACGAGGGTTACCTTGGCAATGCCGTATTGGGCGAATGGTGCAATATCGGCGCAGACTCAAACAACTCGAACCTTAAAAACAACTACGACGACGTAAAGCTATGGGATTATACTACGCAGCGTTTCCGTAAAACAGGGCTGCAATTTTGCGGCTTAATTATGGCCGACCATGCCAAATGTGCTATAAATACCATGTTTAATACAGGCACCGTGGTAGGGGTAAGCGCTAACGTTTTCGGCGCAGGTTTCCCGCGTAATTTTGTGCCCGATTTTTCGTGGGGTGGCGCACAGGGGTATGAAGTATATTCATTGAAAAAAATGTTTGAAACCGCCGGGAAAGTTTTCGCCCGCCGTGATCACCGTACTTTTGATGAAAATGAGCAGGAAATTTTAAAGAAGGTGTTTGAATTGACGGAGGGGCACAGGAGGTTTTAGGTGCTGTAGAGACGCAATACTTTGCGTCTCTGAACAATGCCTGGATTTTGTACCCCCACATTTGCCATTCATTCTTAAACAATTCAGAGACGCAAGTATTGCGTCTCTACGATAAAAAAACTTAATAAACCCAATCAACTAATTAATTAAAATGAGAAAAAAAATTGTCGCCGGAAACTGGAAAATGAACCTTGATTATAATGAAGGTTTAAGTTTGTTTTCGGAAGTTATAAATATGGTGCGCGACGAAGTAACCGGCCACCAGGAGGCAGTTGTTTGTAGTCCGTTTATACATTTACACAGCCTTGTGCAACTGGCAAAAGGCTATGCTAAAGTTGCAGTAGGTGCTCAGAATGCCCACCAGGCAGAATCAGGCGCTTATACCGGCGAAGTATCTGCAAAAATGATCCATTCGGTGGGCGCCACCTATGTTATTTTAGGCCACTCGGAACGCCGCCAGTATTTTGGCGAAAGCAATGAATTGCTGGCTAAAAAAACTGATACTGCTTTAAAACACGGCCTAAAACCTATTTTTTGCATCGGCGAAACTTTACAGGAACGTGAAGCTAACGAGCATTTTGATATTATAAAAAGCCAGCTTGCTGAAGGTGTTTTTCATTTGGATGAGGCACAATTTGCACACCTGGTTTTAGCTTACGAGCCTGTTTGGGCTATTGGTACGGGCGTAACTGCATCATCCGACCAGGCACAGGAAATACATGCCTTTATCCGCAAGGAAGTAGCTGCAAAATACAACCAGCAGGTAGCTGATAACACCACCATTTTATACGGTGGCAGCTGTACCCCAAAAAACGCACCGGAGTTATTTGCTCAACATGATATTGACGGTGGCCTCATAGGCGGCGCATCATTAAAATCACGTGATTTTGTTGATATTGTAAAGGTGTTTAATTAAAACCAGGTTTGATGTAAGATATGCATATAGAGAAGCCACGTCAAAGCTTTGGTAAAAGATTAGCAAAATTGTTTTTACCTGTTTTGATCGGGCTGAATGTGCCATTTTTATGCATCGAAATTGATTCGTTATTGAATCCCATTGATCTTGATAAGGCCGGGAAATTCGCAATGGAAGGCTCGCAAGCGTTTGATTATATCCTTGTCCCGGTCGCATTTCTTATCCTTTTGCTTGTCCAGGGGCTAATTATAATCCCTGCATGGAACAGGATATGTTGGAAGTACCGCAGGGTGCTTTTATCATCGTTGGGCATTGGCATAATTTTTTCGGTTATTTTGGGTGCATTACTTGGCTATTTAGTATGGGCAAACCAGTCTGCCCTAAACAATAATCAAACTAACCTGGATAACTTAATCAATTCGGGTTTATTAATGAGCGCGTTTGTTATTGCTTACAGCATTTTAAATATCATAACATTATACCTTTTAGACAGATCATACATTAAGCATTTAAAACCGCAAAAATTCAAATCAAATTGATATTGTGAATTTACTTACCGGTAATCCGGCAGTCAAAAAGCTTTCACTCAAAATCAACCATAAAATGAAAAAGCTGCTAAAAATTATTTTGCCCCCATTTACCGGCTTTGCCATCTACTTTTTAATGGTGAGGTACAGCAGCTTTTATTTTTCGTTACGGATAGATGAAATGGGAGAGGGGAACCTGCTGGCTTTTATGTCGTTTTATAGATACTTGCTGCCATTGCTGTTTACGGTATCTGTATTAACCCAGTTGTTAATTGTGATACCTATATGGAATAAAGTCAAAGATAAAACCACCTCTGCTAAACTATGGGAGACAGTTTCGCTTGTTTTTGTTTGCGTTTTATTTGCCGCGGCTATCAGCTATGCCATTTGGGACAAAAGTGATGGCATCCATCACCTGGAAAAGCTTTTTGGTTTTATGACGGCCGTTCAGCTGGTTTACTGGAGTATCAATTTATTTATATTGGGGTTGTTGAGATAAATGGTTCTTAAAATTTCATATCCCGGCTTTCAAAATGGTTGATTAAGTTTATAGTTGCTACGAAACCTGTTTAACTATTAACTGATCCGTTAACAAACAACTCACTTAATCAACCTCTCACCTAAAACCATTTACTTAGTAGCTATACTTACTACTCCGTTTTTAGCTTTATCGCCATATTTTGCGGTTGCATCAGCGCTGTTGTTGATGCTAATACTTTTTATATCGGCAACCCGCAGTTTTTTCATATCTTCTTTTGACGCCTCTTTGCCATCGATCAGTATCAATTTATCAGAAAGGTAGTTGATACTGTTGTCGTCAATTGAATTTGATGTGGTTACCTTAAAAGCTTTAGTTGTAAAGGAGTTATTGTATTTATGGACATTCGCAAAAACTACGGTTTTAAGAGAGTCTGATGTCCGGTAGTTAAACACTACAGGCATACCTTTTCTCAGTTTTACCCCTTTACCATTAACCCACATTGAGTCAATTTTTACGTTACGCGATAGCTTAGGCCGTACTTTAAATGTGTAAACATTAGGGGCAGTTTCAACGGCAATAACACCCGATCCGGCAACTGCCGTATTTGCTTCAGTGCTGTCGCTTGAATTGCTCCATGAAGATACCGAAGTTGATGTTGCACCACTACCACTCGTTGAAAATCCGCCTACGCTGACTGCACCAACGCCATTGCCGCCATTGACAGTATACATATGGTCTACTTTTTCTTTGAATTTTTTGCCTGCTTCCGAGTCATTTGTAGTTATAAACAGCACCTCGTTATTATTATTTATGCCATCGTATACCTTTTTCGCCGCTTTGGCCTGCATCATCTCTAAGCTGTATATATCTTTTGGATCAAGCGCTTTAAAATCAGCCATGGTCGCTTTTGCCCCATTTATCACATAGTTTAGCGAGTCAGAGTGATGTGATGTGCTTAAAAAGAAACTGCCTTTTTTTATAGTATCAAGCACCTTTGCGGTTACAGTCTTGTTTTTTACAGGTGCTAAATTGGTTTTGATAGTTGCTGTAATATTTTTAACAGTTAGCGTAATACCCGTTTTAATATGGCTTAGCAGACGGGGGCTTGCGCCGTTGTTTTTTGTAGTAAACGCTGCCTTTGATATACTGAATACCAGCAACAATGCAACCACTGCCGGCACCAACAATGCATAGCGGGTCAATTTTATCTTCGAAGATCTTTTTGCGTTCATCATGATTATTCTTTTTTTAATGGTTGATATGTTAAAATGGTTTACAATACCCTGCGGGGCGGCGGCAAAACTTACGTTTACCAGGCTATACTGGTACTGTTTGGTATCGGCACCGTTTTTTAATATTTTATTATCGGTTATAAATTCAATGTTTTCGCGGATGGCCTTTTTCATCAGCCAAATTCCGGGGTTAAACCAGTAAAATACAGTGCTTAATTCGGCTATCAGGATATCCAGCGTGTGCCATTCGTTTACGTGTACCTGCTCATGCTGTAATATCGATTTCAGGTCGGCAGGTTCATGCGATGCAGGGTTAACATAAATGCTTTTCCAAAAAGAGAAAGGCCCCCCATTGCCGTCAATTACTCTTACGTGATGCCCATAAATATGTGCTGCTGTTGAATTGCGGTATATCCTGAATAAAGAAAATAGCTGCACCAGCAAACGCAACGCAAACAAGGCTGCACCTGCCCAAAAAATCATTTCGGCCCATTGCCAGTAATTTGGCTGTTCAAATGGTTTTATAAAAGCACTTGCCGGGGCCTTTAAGGTAAAAACCATAGCTTGTACCGGCTTTCCTATTTGCTGATGCTGCTGAAAAAAACCGGAAAGGTTTATTTGCGGGTAAACAGATGCAAACAAAATTGCTGTTACCAAATAAATGCGGTTAAGCGCATAAAAGGTAAGGCGCCTGAGCACAAAATAGTAACCTGCACAAAATACCAGCAGGGCGATGTTTACTTTTAGTAAAAAAACAAATAATACTGGCATGGCTTTCAAGATTTATGGTTTTCAATAAGTTTAATGATCTCTTTTAAATCGCTTGCGCTGATCTTTTTTTCATTGGCGAAAAAGGTAACCAGGTCTTTATATGAGTTTTGGAAATAATCACTCACAAAACCGCTCATAAACTTCTTTTTATATTCTTCCTCCTGTATGGCGGGGGAATACCTGAATGAATTGCCCATCTTTTCACTTTTTACAAAATCTTTGCGCTCCAGGTTTTTTATGGTTGATGCGAGGGTGGTATAAGGCGGCTTTGGCTCATTAATCAGGTCGAGAAAGTCTTTTATAAAACCTGTTCCAAATTGCCATACTGCCTGCATGGCCTCCTCTTCTTGTTGTGATAGTTTTTCCATTGTTTCTACGATTATTTCGTAAATCTACGATTGTTTCGTAATAAAGCAAATTTATTTTTATTTTATTTTACCTTGTAGCCAGCTTGTAACCAAAAAATTACCAAATCATTTGCCAATTATCTTTTATTTGTTGAAACAGTCAGATAAATATTATAATTTAGTTGGCTTAATCATGACATTATGCTTATCAACAAAAAAATAGCAATTGCGCTTAGTTTGTCTGCTATAGTAACTATAGTAGCTTTAACATCGATGGCCCCGGATGATGACGCCCCTAAAAATCTTAAAGTATTACCAAAAAAAATAACTGAACGCCAAATACACCATATAATGCACGAATGGTCGGTTTCTTTAGGTGTTCGTTGTGATTTTTGCCATGCAGCTAACGCCGACGGTAAAGGATTGGATTTTCCAAGTGATGCCAAGCCTGAAAAGGAAATGGCACGCCATATGTTCAAGATGATGAACAAAATAAACTCGAAATATTTTGAGGCGAAAAAGGATTCATTGGGTATGATGATGCAATCAGGTGTAAACTGTTATACTTGCCATCGCGGCGCTTCACATCCCGAAACTAAGATTCCTGAAGGTCCGGGCGGCCCTCGTCCGGGTGGACCTGGCCCAGGCGGACCGCCTCCTGGTGTCCCAACCAAACAATAACAATATTCAGCACCCTTTGGCTTATGTTAAAGGGTGTTTTGCTTTAATAAAATCTATGGGTGATAATGGTATAACTATACGCGATGCGCACGAGGGTGACCTCAGCGCCATCCTTGATATTTACAATTATGCTATCCTGAATACCACGGCTGTTTATAGTGAGCAGCCGCATACGTTGCAAATGCGCAAGGACTGGTATAATGACAGGATGAAAAACAAGTTTCCGGTATTTGTTGCCGATACGGATGGAGAGGTGGCTGGTTTCAGCAGTTTTGGGCACTTCAGGGCAGGGGCTGGTTATAAGTATACCGTGGAAATATCAGTTTACGTTGATGGCCCGTTCCGGGGTAAAGGCATCAGCAAGCTATTGGTACAGTCACTTATTGACCGCGCACGTGAGATGAATGTGCATGCCGTAATTGCCGGTATCAGCGCCGATAATCAAATAAGCATAAACCTTCACCGTTCCCTCGGTTTTGAGGAAGTTGCCTATTTAAAAGAAGTAGGGTATAAGTTCGGCCGTTGGCTCGACCTTAAGTTGTTCGAATTGTTGTTAAATAATACTCCTGGTATTACTTAACGCTTTTTTTTAAATATTTATCAAGGTATTTGGCCACATATTTCTTGTACAAATACTCGGCATAACCAACGCTAATATAGTCAGGGAATTTCCATTTTGGGAAATAGGTCCTTTTCAGGTACTTTATGTAGCTGAAAAACAGAACTCCCAGGAACAAAATAGCTGCCAGGCACATTAAGAATTTTACAAAGGTAATTAAGATGTCCATGCTTCAGATTTTTACTATTGTTTTTTGGGTTTTTTACGTAGAACAGGATATTTAGTTGCGTAACAGGGCAGATTTATTTTATAATTATAATGATGTATAAGCCATCCCGAATAAAATGCAGCCATCGGACTATCTGGCATCATAATACAAAGCGGCAGCACCCAATATTCCGCTATTTTTCGAAGCTATAACTTGGATGTCCTGTAGGGTATGAATGATTATTTTATAGAGAAGTATTTAATGCACTTTGTAATTCTCCAGGTAAGAGATTATTTCGTTTAATGATTTATAATTGGATTGTTGCATCATCAACCTAACTGTTCCACAAGACTCCATTTTCCAGGCATGGGTCGCGGGATTTAGCTTTGAACTCAATTTATCTATAACATTATAGGTTATATCGTTGCATCCAAATTCAATCTGTAGTTTTTCTAAATACTCATTTAATGTGTCTGCGGGATCAGGCCAATCGTTGATAGCTTCCAACAAAAGCTTAACTTTAATAGCATCGTCATTTGTAAATACGTTACCCTCTAATCTAACATGTAGTTCTTCTATTGACATTTTTGCCTGATAATTGCTGTCTACTCTTTCGCATCGTAATACAAAGCCGCCGCACCCAATATCCCGCTATTTTCCAATGCGGATGTTTTTATCTGCAGGTGCTCAATACTTTTAGGGAACTCGAATGTTTTGATGCGTTCCCACATGGCTTTTTCAAAAAAATCAAAAGCCAGTTGTACTGAGCCGCCCAAAATTATCAGTTCGGTATCATAGGTGTACATAATCATTTTTATAGCATTGCCCAGGTGTTTGCCCAGCTCGGCGTACAGCTTTAAAGCATGTTCATCGCCGTTTTTAGCGTTTTTAAATACTTCCTCACCATTCAGCCCGTAAACATTCTGAAAAAACGACCCACTGCTATAATATTCATAGTTATGGTTGAGGTAGTCAACCATACCAAATTCACCAGCGCCGCAGTTTCGGCCCGCGTATAAATGGTTATTGATGATAACGCCGGCGCCGAGGCCAGTACCTATGGTTAAACCGATCATATCCACTGCGTCTTTGCCTTTTCCAAAATAATGTTCGCCAAGGGCAAAGCAGTTTGCATCGTTATTTACAAAAACCGGGATACGATAGCGGGTTTCCAGCAATTCTTTTAAATGGACTTCCTTCCATGACGGGATATGTATTACATCATAAACAATACCCAGTTTTACATCGACCACGCTCGGCACGCCTATACCTATTGCCTTTATATCTTTATCTATCAGGGCATCAATCAGGGAGTATACATCTTCCAACACTTGCTCTTCTGTGCCTTTGGTTTGAATACGCCTCGATATAATTTCGGATATTTTCTCATCTGCAACAACAGCACCACGGATATTTGTAGCGCCCAGGTCGATGCCTATAATTTTTATCTTGTCCATTTAAACTTTGTCTTTAGTATCAAATATAGTTTTATTGGTAACAAGCGGTTTGGCCCAAAAGCCAATGCTCAACATGTAACCAAAGGTAATGTAAAGGAACATCATGGCGGCGCGCAGCCCGATGAGGTCGCCAAGACCGCCGATAAGCAGCTGTACAACCGCCCCGCCGATGATACCTGTTACCAATATACCTGCAAAAGAGCCGTGGTGCTCATCAACCGAGCTTAAAGCAAGTGAAAATATGATAGGATACATTACCGACATAAAGAAACCAACAATCGGGAATGAATACAATGAAATTTGCGCGTTGCCAAATAGGCCCAAAGTTAAAAAAATGATGGCCGGTATGGTAAACATCACAAGTAGCCTGCGGCTGTCCATAATTTTTAAAAGCAACAAACCTAAAACGCCACCGGCAGTCATAAGTCCCCAAAAATAACCTACAGCATGTGCACCGGTTGTATCGGAATTGAAATGATGGTATCTAAACAAAAATTCGGACATCCAATACGATACCCCCTGTTCTGTCCCTACATAACAGAATAAGGCTATAAAATATAAGATCACTACAGGCCTTTTAAAAAGCATTACATGCGTTGCCCAGGGGCCGGCCTTTTCATCCTCATTTAATTCAACTTTCGGAAATTTTGATGCCAGCATAATTACAAACATACAAAGGCAGATAACTGTAAAAAGCCAGTACAATGATATCCAAAGCAGGTTATGCGGTACTATAGGCTGTAATATTGAAAAAATACCCGAGTGGTTTCCGTTGGCCAGGTTTAAAATTAAATATGAATAAACAAACGGGCTTATAAAAGATGCGCCGCCAAATATAAGCTGCGCCAATACCGATGTAAACGCATAATTTTCTTCGCCGCCGGCTGTCCGTAGCAATGGGTTGATGACTACCTGTAGCATTGCCATTCCGCAACCTATTAAAAATAGCGATAAAATGGCTGTTAGATAATTAGGCACGGCAGCCAATAGCAATGCCCCTAAAAAAGCAACTACAAAGGCAGCCGTCATAATAACTTTCTCGTTATATTTCTGCACCAGCATGCTTGATGGGATCGACATCACGCCGTAAGCTATAAAAAAAGCAAACGGCAGTACACCAGCCAACCCGGTACTTAATTTAAAATCCTTAATAAACTCGGGGTTTAAAGGCCCTATGATATTTGTTAAAAAGGAAATAACGAAGAACGTGAGCATTATTAATGCTACGATGTAATAACTGCGTTTCATAAATGTGGTTTAATGGCTGGTTGTTTGATGTACATATTTAACGGAAATCTTTATCATTAACAAGTTTTTAAAATATTTAAAGAAGTTTTATTATTTAGAAGTTTAAAAATTTGTGATTAAACCAGCGGTTTTGAACAAAAATCCGCTGGCTTTTTTTAAAGAAAATCGAAGAAATACGTATTTTAAGAATTTTACGTTCATGGCAGAAATCAAATTTAGAGAGTTTTTGTGAATAACTATGATGTTAACAACCCTGTAAAAATCCTCAAAATATATCCGATAATACTATATATCGACCATAAAAAGTATGGTATAAAATTGTTAAAAACGTGTTAATAAAAAATAAAAAAAAACCTTGACAAATATTGATATCCGCCCTATATTAGAATCATCAAGAACGACGTACTTTGACACCTTACAGGATCACAGAACTGAATCGGGCGAGTCCTCGGACAAACTAAAGATCACGGAAGTACCTGAGTTAAACCGGAAAAAGAAGAGGCGAGAGCTTCAGAAAAAAGAAGGAGTACTACAACAAGGATTAGAAGGGGAATGCAATTTTTTACGGAGAAAAGCATGCAGCCGCTAATGAACTGAAAGGATCAATGCCCGCAAGGGTAACAGAATAGCAGATCGGTCGATATACACAAAACTTGGTGCCAGCTGAATGGCTACGGTCAGGCAGAGGGTCAGGAAACGGGAGTTCGAATCGCAAGAGGAGGCTCCCGTTTTCGCTTTTACAGGTTTTTTTTCGCCGGTTTATGAAATCCGTTTTTCAATCGTTAATTTAGCCTTTCATGAGCAAGGAAGGCAAAAGTAAGCAGAACGGACGGGCAAAAATATTTGTTTTAGATACCTCGGTGATCTTATACGATCATAACGCCTTCGAAAATTTCCAGGAACATGACGTAGCCATACCCATACAGGTACTGGAAGAACTCGACAATATGAAAAGCGGGAATGATACCCGCAATTTCGAAGCCCGCAGCTTTATCAGGCTGATGGATGACCTTTCGCACAATCACCTTGTAAACCACTGGCGACCTTTGAATGGTAAAGGCAAAGGTAATTTTAAGGTAATAATGGATACGAAATCCGCCACCGCAGACGCCGAGGCAATTTTCGGCTCAGATAAGGTAGACCACCGTATTTTAAACGCCGCTTTGGGCTTGCAGGAAGAACATCCCGATAAAAAGGTAGTACTCGTATCAAAAGATATTTGCCTGCGGTTAAAAGCAAAATCATTAAACCTGCATTCGGAAGATTATGAGACCGGCAAAATTAAAAACCTTGCTGAACTATACACCGGCGAAACCACTATTGATAAAATTCCGGAAAAACTGATCGGCCAGCTGAATAAAGAAGAAAGTTTATCGGCCGATAGTTTTGAAATGCAGCCGCATACCAGCAATCATTTTTATACTTTAAACGGCAAAAAAGCATCTGTATCGGTTTTTTATAATTCGCAAAAAGCCGAACTGGAAAAAGTAACGGAGCAACCTGTTTTTAATATTTTTCCGCGCAATATGGAGCAGGCGTTTGCTATACATGCCTTATTGCACCCTGATATTAAATTAGTGACCATACAAGGCAACGCGGGCACGGGGAAAACCCTGTTGGCATTGGCAGGCGCTTTAGAGCAGCGCAAACACTACCGGCAAATTTATGTAACCAGGCCCATTGTTCCGCTGAGCAATAAAGACATAGGCTTTTTGCCCGGCGACATTAAATCAAAGATAGACCCTTATATGGCGCCCATTTGGGACAACCTTAAATTTATAAAAGACCAGTTTGCCGATGATGAAAAAATGCAGGCCAAAATTGACGAACTGGTAACCAATGATAAAATATCCATTGCCCCGCTGGCCTTTATCCGCGGCCGTACCCTGAGTAAAATATTTTTTATAGTTGACGAAGCGCAAAACCTAACCCCGCACGAAGTAAAAACCATCATATCCCGCGCAGGCGAAAACAGTAAGTTTGTTTTTACCGGGGATATTTACCAGATAGATACCCCATACCTTGATGCAGAAAGTAACGGCCTTAGCTACCTGATCGATAAAGCAAAAGGCCACCCGCTGTACGCACATATCACCCTTCAGAAAGGGGAGCGTAGCGAATTGGCTAATTTGGCGACGGAGTTGTTGTAGAAGGTCGGTCTTAAAATGTTAAACTATTGATTACCAGTCAATTGTATTGACATCTCGAAAAATCAAATTTTATATTAATTGATTATCAGATACTTATGTAAATTTCATTATTTATTAAAAATGAAAAATGCTGATAATGAGCGTGTTTCACAATGTTCCGGGTGTTCCGTGTGAAAAAATGGAACGCTTGTATTGCTGCCCGTTAAATGTTTTAACCGGCGGAAAATTAAAGTTTTATTTTTATCAATACTTTTGAGCTCCTCCGATTTAAGAATCAAGACTTTCGACTAAGGATTAAACGTCATTTCATGGTTGACACTAGTCTCCAATTAACCGGTCTCTAATTAATTAACTTACACCGCCTTTATCTCCATAATTGCATGCTCAAACTCATCATTGGAGATCAGCGATTTGGCTTTTATGCGGGCTTTATAGTTGTATATAGTGTTAACGGAATACTCCAATATATGGGAGATCTTTTCTGTATCATTAATACCAAGCCTTACCAGGGCAAATATCCGCAGATCGGTATTCATCAGTTGGTTAGGTAGTAGCTTAACATGATTTTCTTCGCTGAAAAGGGCATTATAGCTATTCACAAAATTTGGGAATATCTTTAAGAAAGCCCTGTCGAAATTTATAAACAGCTCTTCACGTTCTTTAGTTAGGTTGATGTTATTTACCAGGATGCGGATGTCCTCAAACCGTTTGGTAGTGAGTTTATTATCAACCGACCGCTTAAACTTATCCAGCTTATTGATATACTCGGATATCAGGTTAAAATAATACCCGATATACTCTTCTTTTATTTTATTTGCCTCGTTTAGTTTGTTAATACTTTCCTGGAGGTTATGGTTGGTTTCCAGGATCACTTTGTCTGCTACCCTTAATTTGCGCAGTTGTTTGTAAATAATGACCGCAAATGCCACCACTATAACAGCCAAAACCGTAAGTAACGAGGCATAAAAAAACAAAACGCGCCGTTGCCCCTCAACGGAGTTTATGCGTTCGCTGGCTATTACAGGCAATATGGCGCTAACCTGTATCTTCCGCTGGCGGGCGCCATAATACGTGGCATCGTCCAGGGCCTGTTTGATGTATATATAGGCATCTTCTACGTCACCGTTTTGATGCAGCAACTGGGCCAAATTGGTCATGGCCGCAGTTTCTTTCGTTGCCGATCTTACATCGGCTATAGCAGCAGGGACAAGCAAATCTATAGCGCTGTCAGGCTCACTTTCACGTATATAAATATCGCTTAGCGTTGAAGCCGTGACGGCGAACTCATGATCTGTTAAATGATACTTGCTAATAAGTGCCTTTAAGTTTGTAACGGCTTTGGGGATATTACCCGTTTTAAGGTATTTTAACCCGTTATAATACAAATACTCAAACGAATTTGGCTGGCACAGCGCAGCACCAGAGTCGATATATTTCCCTGCCCGCTCGTTGTAAATGGGAGTGTAGTAATTATCCTTATCGTAATCAGAGAGATCGTAATAGGTACGTGCAATTAAAAAGTAGTAGCCTTTTTTCGACTCGTCATCCAGCAACTTAACGTTCACCGTTTTCAAGGTATCAAAAGCCTCTTTAAACATCCCCGATGAAAGTAGAATAAAGCCAAACTTCACTTTGCTAAAGGCAACTTTTGCCGGGTTCTTTAGCAAATAACCGGTTGCCTGTAGTTTTTGGGCGTAATAAAAAGCTTTTTCATAATTAAATGACCGGTATTCTTCGTAAAGGTTCAGATAGGTATTGTACCTGAATTCGGGGGCTGGATTGGTGGCGTTGTTAAGGTCTTGTTGCAGTTTTTCAATTCTTTTTATTTTTTCGGCATCGTAATCTTTCTTCTTATCTATTTCAATATTAAGTTTAGTGAAAAGACTGTCATGCCCCTGCTTAGCGAATGCAGAATGAAACAAAAACAAGAAGGATATAAAAAATAACAGTCGTTTCATGTAAAGCGCACTAATTAGGTAAAGTCTCAACAAACTAACATTTAGATGCTGAAAAAATTATTTTGTTGCAGAACCTGGATATTTTGATTGATGTCATAAAATTATAAAAAATACCCGTTCATTATTCCTTAATATTTAAACTATCGCAAAAGTTGAATTATTTCAATTGCAGATACAGAAACGCCGCAATTGCTGCACCGGCTATGGGGCCCAAAACGGGTATCCATGCATATTGCCAATCGCTTGTCCCTTTATTTTTAATGGGCAAAATAAAGTGAATAATGCGTGGCCCCAGGTCGCGTGCCGGATTAATGGCATAACCTGTTGTGCCGCCGAGTGAAAGGCCTATTACCCAAACCAATAAAGCCACCGGGAGCGCTCCAACAGACCCTAAACCAATGGGCGTATTAGTCGTAGTAATTTGAGCGCCCGCCACATAAAAAACGGTGAATATCAGCACAAATGCGCCGATAATTTCGCTGGCGATGTTAGAAACGTAATTGCGGATAGCGGGCCCCGTACAAAAAACGGCTAAAATGGCATCGGGTTTATTATCGCGCTTAAAATGATCGTAATACATTACCCAAACCAGTATAGCCCCAATAAAAGCGCCGAGCATTTGCGCGATAACATAAGGCAACACATTTGCCCATGGAAATTTACCTGCGATAGCCAGCCCGATAGTAACGGCAGGGTTTAAATGAGCCCCGCTATATGGCCCGGCAACTACTACACCCACAAATACAGCCAGACCCCATGCCGTCGTGATTACTATCCAGCCGCTGTTATGGCCTTTGGTATCTTTTAATAAAACGTTGGCGACAACGCCATCGCCTAATAGTATTAATAACATGGTGCCGAGCATTTCGGCCATAAATGGTGACATATTTTTATTTTTTTAGTTCATAGATCATAGCTCATTGTTCATAGTTTGAGGTTTACACATTCGTTATTCATTTTCGGCTATGGACCATGAGCTATGAACCATGAACTCCACCCGACCAGCATTGTGTTGCATAAACTGCTTTTTTCCACCCTGCCATTGCTGTTTGCAATTCAGTAGCATTAGCAGCCGGTATAAAATCTCTTTCCGACTGCCATTGATGCTGTATCTCTTCTGCATTTTTCCAATATCCCACTGCTAAACCTGCTAAATAAGCCGCGCCGAGTGCCGTTGTTTCCACAATTTTTGGCCTTATCACTTTACAATTGAGCAGGTCGGCCTGGAATTGCATCAGCAGGTTATTGGCTGTGGCACCGCCATCAACGCGCAGTTCTTTTATTTTCATGCCTGCATCGGCCTCCATAGCATTTAAAACATCGACGGTTTGATACGCAATTGCCTCGATAGCCGCCCTGGCAATATGGCCTGAAGTTGTGCCGCGGGTAAGCCCAACTATTGTCCCCCGTGCTTCAGCATCCCAATAGGGCGCGCCAAGACCTGCAAAGGCAGGCACAAAATAAACGCCGCCGGTATCTTCAACACTATTTGCAAGCTGCTCAACATCGGCTGATGTTTTTATAATACCCAACCCATCGCGCAGCCATTGCACCACGGCGCCGCCTATAAATATGCTGCCTTCAAAAGCGTATTGAATTTTTCCGTTTATCTTCCAGGCAATGGTAGTAAGCAAATTGTTTTTTGATGCGATAAACTCATCCCCGATATTCATCAACATAAAGCAACCGGTGCCGTACGTGTTTTTAACCATTGCTTTTTCGGTACACATCTGGCCAAATAAGGCGGCCTGCTGGTCGCCTGCTATGCCGGCAATGGGTATTTTAGACGCGAAAATTGTAGTATCTGTCTCGCCATAAACTTCGCTTGATTGCTTAACCTCCGGCAGCATACTTTTAGGGACGCCGAATACCTGCAACAGCTCTTCGTCCCACTCCTGCGTAATAATATTGTAAAGCATGGTACGGCTGGCATTGGTAACATCAGTAACGTGTACCCTGCCACGCGTAAATTTCCATACCAACCAGCTGTCAACCGTACCAAACGCAAGTTTCCCGGCGGTGGCAAGTTCCTTTGCACCCTCAACATTGTTTAGTATCCAGTTTATTTTTGATGCGGAAAAATAGGCATCGATGATCAACCCTGTTTTAGCGCGGATCATATCCGTTAACCCTTCATTTTTCAGGTTATCGCAGAAAGCGGCGGTACGCCTGTCCTGCCAAACTATAGCATTGTAAACAGGCAAACCAGTTTCGCGATTCCACACAATAGTGGTTTCACGCTGATTTGTAATGCCTATTGCCTTTATATTTTTGCCATTAATGCCTATCTTAACAGTAGCCTCGGCGGCTACGCCCGCCTGCGATGACCATATCTCATTAGGGTCGTGCTCAACCCACCCTGGTTTTGGAAAAATTTGGGTAAATTCTTTTTGGGCAACAGACCTGATCTGCCCCCTGTGATCAAAAATAATAGCCCTCGAACTTGTGGTGCCCTGGTCTAAGGCTAAAATGTATTCTTCCGTTTGGTTCATGGTTCATAGTTCATGGTTCATGGCAATAAGATAAAATAGCTATGAACTATTATCTATGACCTATGAACTGAAAAGTTTATAATTTGGTGGCGTTAAATTACAACTTTACTATTAACTATCATCTACAATCTTAATGTAAATCAACTGTTACGATCGTCCGAGACTACTATGAACCAACTAATAAATATCCTTTTGCCAACTGTTCAAATTCTGCAACCTGGCGATTTTCCCAATCCTCATCCTTATTTAATTGCCCGGCTATTAATTGGGCCACTGTTGGCGCCATTTCTATAGCGGCATTTGCATCAAGAAAGAGCGCTCTTACCCGCCGGGCAAGCACGTCCTCAACCGTGCGGGCCATTTCATGCCGTACTGCCCAAATCACTTCTGCCTTTATGTATTCCATACAGGGATGGAGTTTTTCTGCCCATTCGGGATTTTCTTTAACCAGGTCAAGCAAAGCTTCTTTGTCACTTCCATAAACATAGAGGTCATCTTTGAACTCTGTATCTGATTTATTGCCATGTATAGGCAGGGTTTGGGTTACGCAGGTATGAGGGTTTAACTTTGCGGTTTCGATAGCCTGATCAACTGTATCCTGGGCCATCCTTCGGTAAGTTGTCCATTTGCCGCCGGTAATGGTGATAAGCCCCGATGCTGAAACTATCAGCTTATGCCTGCGCGATATTTCTTTGGTACCTGCTGAACCCTCTTGCGGGGCGGCCAATGGGCGCAAGCCCGCAAATACGCTTAATACATCTTTTCGCTCTGGTGTTTTGGTTAAATACTGGCTAAGATTACGCATTACAAAACCAATTTCATCTTCAAGCGCCCTCGGCTCAAGGCTATGTTCATCTATCGGGGTATCAGTAGTGCCAATTAACAGCTTACCATGCCATGGTACGGCAAAAAGCACACGGCCATCATCCGTTTTGGGTATCATTAAAGCATCATCCCCCGGCATAAATGATCTATCAACTACAATATGGATGCCCTGGCTTGGTCTTACCAGCGGTTTTTTATGGGGTTCGTCCTTTTGAAGCAGGTCATCGACAAAAATCCCCGTGGCATTTATTACCGCTCTACCTTTAAGTTGACAAACGGTTCCAGTCTCCATATCCTGCGCAACAACGCCGGTTATTTTCCCATTCTCTTTTAACAGGCCGGTCACTTTAAAATAATTCAGCACCGTGGCGCCTTGTTCCAAACAGGTTTGGGCAAGATTTATGGCCAGCCGTGCATCATCAAACTGGCCATCATGATAAACTACACCACCATAAAGGCCTTTTTGCCGGATACCCGGGAGCCTGTCTAAGGTTTCTCGTTTTGAAATATGTTTCGACCGCCCAAAGCTTAGTTTACCAGCCAGCAGGTCATAAAAAGTTAACCCGATAGTATAAAAAGCGCCAGCCCACCATTTATAATTGGGGATAATAAACGATTCGTTTTTTACAAGATGAGCCGCATTTTTAAAGAGCAGCCCACGTTCATACAAAGCCTCCCTTACCAAACCGATATCGCCCTGTGCCAAATACCTGACACCACCATGCACCAGTTTTGTACTCCGGCTGGAGGTTCCTTTGGCAAAATCGGCCTGTTCAAGCAATAACGTTTTGTAGCCGCGCGAGGCCGCATCAAGCGCTGTGCCTAAGCCTGTTGCGCCGCCGCCAACAACAATGATGTCCCATGATTTTTCAGGGTGGGAGAGGGCATCGGTTAGTTGTTCGCGCTGGGTAACGGGCATAGGCTTTGATTATAAGGATTATATTGCGAATTAACAGTACAATGGCGAACCTTATCAAATCTAAAAAATAACGATTATAATCAGCGAAGAATTATCTCATTACTTGTGTACAATTTTATATAGTTGTTCCCCTTGAAAGAGGTTTAATGAGAATCAAAGAAAAAATATGCTTAAAATCACTTTTCCTAATGACTACAATCACTCATAATATAAGTACTTCGACCTACTTTCACGTATAAATAAACCGATAGCACAAAATAAAAGTTTTTTATTTTGTTGCACAGACTCCTGGTAATAACCTGGTCGGCACCTAAGCGGCATCACTATAATTTTTATATGGACAATTATGATAAAGACATCTATTAAATTAACCCACTACCTTGCCGCTGCGAGTCTTTTAGCTGTTTTTATTATCGACGTGTTTACCCCCACGGAATTTGTAGCTGATATTTTGTATTTATGCTGTATTTTGATTGTGTTTAAGGAAAACACCCAGACGATTATTGGTTTTGCTGTGGTCGCCTGCATGCTGATTGTTGCCGACGTGCTGTTTATTGATATGAAGTTACATCCCAGCCTATCTCATTACGTCAATCGTGGAATGTCTATACTTGCCATTTTAATTACAGCCTATATAGCCACCCGTTATAGGAAATTAAGCCAGGCAGGCATAATTAAAAGACGCCAGCATTTAAATGACCTTAAACAAATGCTGTTTATCACTTCGCACCAGGTACGAAAACCTGTGGCCAACATATTAGGGATTATTGATGTTATAAATAATGACAGTGAAGACTTATCTGTAGCTGATATAAAAAAGCGGTGCCGTTATCTTTATTCTTCGGCAGGTGAGCTGGATAAATTCATTAAACAACTAAATACTTTTATTGAACAAACAGAAGAGCAGGACAGTAAGGATGTTAAAATTCCGTCCGAAGTTGAAATTTTTACCGCAAAGCAAAACAAAGTTAACCCCGTTTCGAATTGGTGGTATAAATCAAACCATATACCCGTTGCATCTTCAGCCAATGTGGTGCATTAAATAAGACGGGGGTATAGATTATTGACCATTAGTTTTATTTAAAGTTGGACACTATTCCACGCCCTTCACATTCATCTTCACCATATAAAGCGCGGTAGAAGCCGTGATAAACAACACATCCTTGTCCTTCCCGCCAAAACATAAATTAGCAGTCCATGGTTCGTTAATGATGATATGGCCTATTTTTTCGCCTTGCGGGTTGTAAATGGTTACACCTTTGCCGCAGAGGTAAACATTACCGTCGAGATCAAGTGTCATACCGTCCGAGCCTTGTGCCACAAACAATTTTCGGTCGCTTAGTGTGCCATCTTTATTAATAATGTATTTATAAGTTTTGTTATCGCCGATATCGGCCACATACAGGTATTTACCATCAGGCGTACCGACGATGCCGTTGGGTCGTTTATAATTGGCATCAACAATAATTGGCTGTGTCGCGCCTTTCGGCAGATAATAAACTTTCTGGCCGTCCAGGTCGGGTTTGGTACGTGTCCAGTAAGGGCGTTGGTAATAAGGGTCGGTCATATAAATGCCGCCTTTGTCATCTATCCATATGTCGTTGGGGCCGTTCATCAAATGGCCCTGGTAATCTTTTAGCAATACTTTAACCTTTTTATCGGGAGTGATAGACCACAACTGGTCATGCTCATCGGCACAGGTAATAAGATTGCCCTTTTTATCAAAATACATCCCGTTAGAGCGGCCTGCGCTATCCAAAAAGACCGACAGTTTGCCATCGGTGCTGTACTCCCATATTTTATTATTAGGCTGATCGGTAAAAAATACATTCCCTTTTTTATCTACCGAAGCGCCCTCGGTAAAGCTGAATTGTTTAGAGATAAGTTGCGGTTTGTTAAGGGTATCATAAGGTGCCTGCTGGGCGAAAGTGCTTAATGAGGCGGCCAGTAATAAGAGGCAAATTGATAATTTAGTTTTCATTGAAATCGTTTAAAAAGTTAACCACTAAGGGCACTAAGATTTAACTAAGTACACTATAAAAACTTAGTGACCTTTGCGTTTTTTCCTTAGTGGCCTTTGTGGTAAAATTAATCAGTTTATATTCTCCCAGGCTCCATGTACAACCCGAAATCACTCAAAGCAATGCAAACAGGTGATTTAACGATGCGCAGCCTTACTTTGCTGGTACTTACCCCCTGTGGCATCCGGATAAGCCTGTTCCCGCCAATGCTTGTGGCGGCGGCTATTTCCACCCATTTACCATCTTTATAAGCATCAACCGCAACAGCTTCAATACGCTGGCCAAGTTTTATGTTTTCTCGCAAACGGATAACATTAAAAGTTTTTTGCTGATGAAGGTTAATAATAAGCTGCGGGGTTGTAATGTTATCGTCCGTGGCCCAATAGCTGTAACGGCTATTATCCAGCAGGTTTTGCGGGCCGAATTTTGTTTTGTTGCCGCCGCGCACATTGCTTGCTTTTAATGTTGCGCCTTTGGCCAGGTTAACGGCGAACGTTTGTTTTAATATTTCGCCGAACTGCTTCAACGCGTTTACATCGTTTTCATATAATAATCCTCTTCTATCCGGCGATAAGCCAAGATCAAGACATGCGCCGCGCCCAACGCTTTGGTAATAAAGACTAAGCAGCGTATCGGGCGATTTTACTTTATCATCCTGTGTTTTATGATAAAACCAGCCCGGCCGTAGTGATACATCGCACTCTGCGGGCATCCAATATTTTCCATCGCGCTGGCCCTCGGTGCCCTCGTAGTCTTTTGTATAGCCGTTGCCGGGAGTTTTGCCTTCATCGGGCGCATGCGGTGTATATGTTGCCCAGCAGGTTTCACCGGCATGGCCTTTCTCATTGCCAACCCAGCGTACATCGGGGCCAACATCGCCAAACAAAACTGCGCCGGGCGCCAGCTTGCGCGGGATAGCCCAGGTGGTATCCCATCCGTAATAGGTTGAGCGGTCAATTTTACGCACTTCGCGGGCGCCACCATAATAGCCATCGCCACCATTTGCGCCATCAAACCACGAAATAAATATGGGGCCGTAACGCGTGTATAATTCTTCCAATTGTTTGCGGTAAACATCGGTCACATATTCAGGTTTGCCATAAAGCGCGTTGTTCCTGTCCCATGGCGAGCAATAAACGCCCATTTTCATGCCCAGTTTATTGCAGGCATCGCGGTATTCCTGCAAAATGTCGCCTTTGCCATTTTTGTAAGGGCTTTTGGAGATATTATGTTCGGTTGTTTTTGTGGGCCATAAGCAAAAACCATCATGGTGCTTGGCAACAACTACTATGCCTTTAAACCCGCCTGCTTTTGCCGCGCCGACAATTTGCATCGCGTTAAATTGGGTGGGATTAAATATCTGCAGGTCTTCATCGCCGTAGCCCCATTCCTTATCGGTATAGGTATCCACTCCAAAATGAATGATGCAGTACATTTCGGTTTCCTGCCATTTTAGCTGGCGCTCAATTGGCAGCGGGCCGTATGGCTTTGGCGCGGGCTGTGCAACGGCGAATAAAGCGGTGAATAGTAAAAATACGGTTGAAAACAGTTGCTTCATTGAAACAGTAATTGGTTTTGCTAATGTAAATGTTTTCTGATAGAAATGTAGAGGCGCCCCTGCACGATACTTGGAGGTTGTCATCGCCCTCTTTACCGCCCTGCGGTAGAGAGGGCCGACCAGCGAAGCGCCTGTCGGGGTGAGTAAACTCGTCGCCATGTATTGATGTTAATGCATTGGCGTAAATGCTGCTCGTATAGTTTACTCACCCGGTCTTTGCTTCGCTCGACCACCCTCTCTATGGCAAGCCATAAAGAAGGTAAAGAGGATTCGTTTTTCTATTACTTAACCACCAATTTAAATTAAACCTCTTACATTAGTATCCGCATGAAAACTAAATTAAAGATATTATTGATAATGGTCCTGATAGCCCCTGCCTTATCAAAAGCGCAAGAAAAACCTATATACAAAGACGCAACCCAATCAACCGATGCCCGCGTAAAAGACCTGATATCAAAATTAACATTGGAAGAAAAGGTTTCTTTGCTGGGCTACCAAAGCAAAGCCGTACCGCGCTTGGGCATACCAGCATACAATTGGTGGAACGAAGCCTTACATGGCGTAGCACGGGCAGGCGATGCTACTATATTCCCGCAGGCCATTGGTATGGCAGCTACATTTAATGATAGCCTGTTAAGGCAGGTATCAACCGTAATATCAACCGAGGCAAGGGCGAAATATAACCTTGCTATAGCCAAAGACAGGCACCTGCAATATATGGGTTTAACTTTCTGGACACCCAACATCAACATCTTCCGCGACCCGCGACGGGGACGAGGACAAGAAACTTACGGGGAAGACCCCTATTTAACGGCTACCATTGGCACCGCGTTTGTTCAAGGTTTGCAGG
>Ga0206884_1046_pt1 | contig 32748 bp, 37 predicted proteins | sample Alteio_BWOrgCont_FD_152914 | JGI IMG/M metagenome (GOLD analysis project Ga0206884, IMG submission 152914) | Enriched cells from forest soil in Barre Woods Harvard Forest LTER site, Petersham, Massachusetts, United States -... | ecosystem: Environmental > Terrestrial > Soil > Temperate forest > O...
TCAGATCTGTCCCGACGGCGGATCCCAATGCCACGTTTGGTATGTCAATTGCGGTCTTTTTCCTGATCATCTACTATAACTTTAAGATGAAAGGCCCGGGTGGATTTGGAAAAGAAATTCTGACAGTACCGTTTGGTCCATGGTTATTTCCCATTAATATTATTTTTAGATTCATAGAAGAAGGGGTTCGGCCCATATCGTTGTCATTGCGATTATTCGGTAATTTATTTGCTGGTGAGTTGATTTTTATTCTGGTGGCCTTATTACCTTGGTGGATACAATGGACAGTCGGCGGTGTGTGGGCCATTTTTCATATATTGATCATTGCTATTCAAGCTTTTATTTTTATGATGTTAACGATAGTCTATTTAACCATGGCGCACGAAACGCATTAATTATTGAATGAAGAGGAGCATCTGATGGAAACTGCAGCATTGATAGCAACGGTTCAAGGATATTCAGCAGTCGCGGCTGCATTATTCGTAGGATTGGCTGCATTAGGAACCGCAATAGGATTTGGCATTTTGGGCGGAAAGTTTTTAGAGGGCGTTGCACGCCAACCTGAATTAACGGCAATGTTAATGCTCAGAATGTTCTTAATGGCCGGCTTGGTTGACGCATTTGCGGCAATTTCTATAGTGATGGGTTTGTATTTAATTTTTGCGAATAACCCATTTGTTGCTGCTGTACTCGCTGCTGTAAAAACAGCGGCTCCCGCTGCAGGTGCGCATTAATCTATGGAAATAAATGCAACGCTTCTAGGTCAATTTATAACGTTTGCACTGTTGGTATGGTTCACCATGAAGTATGTGTGGCCACCCATCATCAAAGCGTTGCACGATCGTGAAAAAAAGATTGCTGAAGGTTTATCTGCAGCAGAACGTGGAGTGCACGAATTAGAATTGGCACAACACAAAGCATTAGAATTATTGCGCGATGCAAAAATTCAAGCCGCAGAAATTTTAGATCAAGCCAATAAACGCGGTGGACGCATTGTTGATGAAGCCAAAGATCGCGCACGTGAAGAAGGCGATAAATTGATCTTAGTTGCAAAATCTGAAATCGAAAGTGAAATAATTACGGCGAAACAACAACTGCGTGAACACATTGCACAAATAGCGGTAAGCGGTGCTGAGAAAATTCTTCAGAAACATATCGATATCAAAAGCGATGGACATTTGCTCACTCAATTAGTTGAGGAGATTTAAAATGGACCATGATAAAACGACCGCACGTCCTTATGCGAAAGCGGCTTTTGAATTTGCCCTCGAGCAAAAAAATTTAGAAGGCTGGTCAAAGAGTCTGATGTTTTTAGCACTGATCTCAGAAAATAAAACCATGAAGCCCCTTTATGATGATCCCAATATTAGTCCGGAAGAATTAAGCAGTATTTTTTTAAATCTATCTGACAGAGATGGTACACATAATAAACAAGCTTATATTAAAAATTTTATATTAGTCTTAAGCCATTATAGCCGGCTTAATTTATTGCCCCAAATTGCAGAATTATTTGAAGAAACTAAAGCAGAACATGAAAAATTATCGACAGTGTATGTCACATCGGCGTTTCCCATTGAAGACAGCATGCAAGAAAAACTGAAGAAATCATTGGAAATTCGTTTGCAGCGCGATGTGGTCATGAATTTTGAATTAGATAAAAATTTGTTAGGTGGTGCGATTATTCGTGCGGGTGATTGGGTTGTGGACGGTTCAGTTCGTGCGAAATTAGAGAAATTAAAGCAAGCCGTAATCAGTTAATATTGGGGAAACACTATGTCATTAAGTTCATCAGAAGTCAGCGAACTCATTATTGAACGTATTCGCGATTTTCGCCCGAGCGCGCAAATTCATACTGAAGGTAAAATTGTCAGTATCACAGATGGTATCGTGCGTATTTATGGACTTGAAGGTGTGATGTACGGCGAAATGATTGAATTTCCTGGAAATATTTTTGGCGTTGCCTTAAATCTTGAGCGTGATTCTGTGGGTGCAGTTGTTTTAGGTGACTATGAAAGTTTAGCGGAAGGCCAAACCGTAAAGTGCACAGGACGGATTTTAGAAGTTCCTGTCGGAGAAGGACTACTCGGAAGAGTAGTCAATGCATTGGGTGCGCCAATTGATGGCAAAGGTCCAATACATTCTGCAGGATTATCGCCGATTGAAAAAGTTGCGCCGGGCGTTATTTTTAGACAATCCGTCAGTCAGCCATTACAAACGGGAATTAAATCTATTGATACCATGGTGCCAATAGGTCGTGGACAACGTGAATTAATTATTGGTGATCGACAAACGGGTAAAACAGCCGTTGCTATAGACGCTATTATTAATCAAAAAAATACGGGAGTTAAATGTATTTATGTCGCGATTGGACAGAAAGCATCGTCGATTGCAACCGTGGTTCGAAAATTAGAAGAACATGATGCGTTGAAACATACCATTATTGTTGCAGCAAGTGCAGCAGATGCAGCGTCACTGCAATTTATTGCACCCTACGCAGGTTGTGCAATGGGTGAATATTTTCGAGATAAGGGCGAAGATGCGCTGATAGTTTACGATGATTTAACCAAGCAAGCCTGGGCGTATAGGCAGATTTCTTTATTATTACGTCGCCCACCGGGTCGTGAAGCGTATCCCGGCGATGTATTTTATCTTCACTCGAGATTATTAGAACGCGCAGCGCGTGTGAATGCAGAATACGTAGAAAAAATGACCAATGGTGCAGTAAAAGACAAAACAGGTTCTCTTACCGCTTTACCTATTATTGAAACACAAGCGGGTGACGTTTCTGCGTTTATTCCAACTAACGTTATTTCTATTACAGATGGCCAAATATTTTTAGAGACTGATTTATTCAACGCCGGTATTCGTCCGGCTATTAATACGGGTTTATCTGTTTCACGTGTAGGCGGTGCAGCACAAACCAAGATTATAAAAAAATTGGGTGGTGGTGTGCGTTTAGCGTTGGCGCAATATCGAGAATTGGCGGCGTTCGCGCAATTTGCTTCTGATCTTGATGAAGTCACACGTAAGCAATTAAACAAGGGCCAGCGATTTACTGAAATCATGAAGCAAAAACAATACTCACCATTGACCATCGCTGAAATGGCGGTGAGTTTATATGCGGTAGATCAAGGTTTTGTTGATGATGTTGATTTAAAGAAAGTCGTATCGTTTGAGCACGAATTACATGCTTATTTTAGGCAAAATTATAAAGCCCTCATGGATAGTTTAAATAATAATCCTGATTATAACGATAAGATTGCTGCGCAATTGCATGAAGTACTGACCCAATTTAAGCAAACACAAACCTGGTAATTATTATATGGCCATCACGAAAGAAGTCCGCACTAAAATTCGTAGCATAAAAAACACGCAGAAAATTACGCGGGCGATGGAAATGGTGGCAGCCAGCAAAATGCGAAAAGCACAAGAGCGTATGTTTCATGCGCGACCGTATGCTGCAAAAATTCGTAAAGTCATTGGGCATTTAGCAAAATCACATCCAGAATATCATCATCCTTTTTTGGAAGCGCGAGATATTACGCGCGTGGGTTTTATTGTCGTGACCTCTGATCGGGGTTTATGCGGTGGTTTGAATATGAATTTATTCAAAGCGACTGTCATGGAAATGAAAGCGTGGCGTGATCAGGGATGTGAACTTTCGTTTTGTTTAATTGGCAGTAAAGCCGAGAATTTTTTTAAGCGACATGGTGGAAATATATTGGCGATGACGTCTCGTTTAGGAGATGCGCCAAGTGCACATCATTTAGTGGGTGCTGTAAAAGTCATGTTAGATGCGTATAAAGATAATAAAATAGATGCGTTGTTTTTAATCAGCAATGAATTTGTAAACAGCATGACGCAACGACCCCGCGCTTTACAATTACTGCCATTATTACCCACGGAGTCTCCTGAAATTGGTAAACATTGGGATTATATTTACGAGCCTGACGCAAAAGAATTATTAAGTGATGTATTAGAAAATTATATTGAATCGCAAGTGTACCAGGGTGTTATTGAAAATATTGCCTGTGAACAAGCGGCGCGCATGGTTGCAATGAAAAGCGCATCAGACAATGCTGAAGATTTAATTGATGATTTGCAGTTGTTGTATAACAAAGCGCGACAAGCAGCGATTACACAGGAATTAGCCGAAATTGTGGGTGGTGCCGCAGCTGTTTAAATCAAAGAGGTGTGAAACATGAGTATGAGCATGGGTAAAACGGGCAATATTGTTGAAATTATTGGCGCGGTCGTTGATGTGGAATTTCCACGTGCTGCCGTGCCGAAAGTTTATGATGCATTGAAAGTTTCTGATAAAGAATTAACGCTCGAAGTTCAACAGCAATTAGGTGACGGCATTGTTCGTACAATTGCGATGGGTTCGACGGATGGATTGCGTCGTGGTCTTTCTGTATTAAATACCGGCGAACCCATTTCTGTTCCTGTCGGCAAAGAAACCTTGGGTCGCATTATGGATGTGTTGGGAAATCCCATCGATGAAGCAGGGCCTATTAACGAAAAAATTCGTTTGCCTATACACAGACATGCTCCTGGTTATGCCGATCAAGCGGCACGCGGCGAATTATTAGAAACAGGTATTAAAGTCATTGATTTAATTTGTCCGTTTGCGAAAGGCGGAAAAGTGGGATTATTCGGCGGTGCGGGTGTAGGCAAGACTGTCAATATGATGGAATTAATTCGTAATATTGCTGTTGAGCATAGCGGTTACTCTGTATTTGCAGGTGTGGGTGAGCGTACTCGTGAAGGTAATGATTTCTATCACGAAATGAAAGATTCGAATGTTCTCGACAAAGTTTCTCTTGTGTATGGCCAAATGAACGAACCGCCGGGTAACAGATTACGTGTTGCATTGACGGGCTTGACGGTTGCGGAGAATTTTCGTGACGAAGGTCGGGATGTATTATTATTTATTGATAATATTTATAGATATACTTTAGCGGGTACTGAAGTATCTGCTTTATTAGGCCGCATGCCATCTGCCGTAGGTTATCAACCCACATTGGCTGCAGAAATGGGAAGTCTTCAAGAAAGAATTACGTCTACAAAAACGGGTTCTATTACATCTGTTCAGGCTGTTTATGTTCCGGCAGATGACTTAACCGATCCATCTCCAGCAACAACCTTTGCGCATTTGGATGCAACAGTTGTGTTGTCTCGACAAATTGCTGAGTTGGGAATTTATCCAGCGATTGATCCCTTAGATTCTACTTCGCGACAATTGGATCCCTTGGTTGTGGGACAAGAGCACTATGATGTTGCTCGCAATGTACAGGGTGTATTACAGCGCTATAAAGAATTGAAAGATATTATCGCTATTTTGGGTATGGATGAATTATCTGAAGAAGATAAACAAACCGTCAGTCGTGCACGTAAAATTCAGCGCTTTTTCTCACAGCCGTTTTTCGTGGCTGAAGTCTTTACGGGTTCACCGGGTAAATATGTTTCACTTGCAGAAACCATCAGAGGATTCAAAGCTATTTTGAATGGCGAGTGTGATCATCTTCCAGAACAAGCTTTTTATATGGTTGGTACCATTGATGAGGCGATCGCAAAAGCGAAATCATTATGAGTTCAGTAAAACCCATTCAAGTTGACATTGTAAGCGCAGAAGCTGAATTATTTTCAGGGAAAGCGGCGATGGTCATTGTTTCGGGTGCGATGGGAGAATTGGGTATTGTTCATGGACACTCACCGTTGTTAACAAAATTAAAACCGGGTCATGTGCGAATTATTCAAGAAAATGATGAGCAATTATTAATTTATGTGTCGGGTGGATTATTAGAAGTTCAACCCTATACTGTCACTATATTGGCGCAAGTTGCAGTACGCGGTGAAGAATTAGATGAAGCAGCTGCGTTAGCGGCAAAAGAAAGAGCAGAGCAGATGTTAAAAACACGTGAGCATGCTGATTTTGATTATTCTTTAGCAACCGCAGAATTAGCCCAAGCCATTGCGCAGTTAAAAACCATTCGCGATTTACGCAAGAAAGTTAAAATATGAGTTTGAATATTATTATTCTTGCTGCGGGTCAAGGCACGCGCATGAAGAGTTCTCTTCCTAAAGTACTTCATGAATTATCCGGCAGGGCTCTTTTACAACACGTCATAGAAACAGTTGAGCAATTAAATCCTGCAAATATTTATATAGTCATAGGCTATGGAGCTGAGCAAATTAAAAATTATTTTAAAAATTATAATATTCATTGGATTATTCAAAAAGATTTAGTGGGTACAGCTGATGCTGTAAAACAAGTCTTGCCCTATTTAAAAAACAGCTCAAAAAATCCTGATGACAAAGTGTTGATCTTATACGGCGATGGGCCATTAATTTCCTGTAATACTCTGCAAAAATTAATATCTCAAACAAAATCTAATCAATTAGGCTTAATTACGACGGAAATTAATAATCCCTATGGTTTCGGGAGAATTATGAGGGATAATAAAAATAATATTATTAATATTATAGAAGAAAAAGATGCCGATAATGCCCAGAAAAAAATTACAGAAATAAACTCGGGAATATATTTGACGAGTATTAAGAATTTACAAAACTGGCTTCCTAAAATTAAACCCAATAATTCCCAGAAAGAATTTTACTTAACAGATATTGTTCCCATGGCAGATGCGATTACGAGTATTACGGTTGAAAATTCAAATGAGGTGCTTGGCGTGAATGATCTCGAACAGTTGTACCAATTGGAATGTGCGCATCAAGCAGAACTCGCCAAAAAATTCAGGCTTTCTGGTGTGACGGTTTCTTCAAACGTCAGGTTTGAGGGTGAAGTCGAAATTGGTGCGGGAAGTAAAATCGGCGCTAATAGTATTATAAAAAATTCTAAAATTGGCCAGAATGTTGAGATAAAACCTAACAGTATTATAGAAGATAGTATTATTCATGATGAGTGTACGGTGGGGCCATTTGCAAGATTACGCCCCGGCACGGTATTAGATAAAAAAGTTAAAATCGGCAATTTTACGGAAATTAAAAAATCCCATATTGGCGAAGGAAGTAAAGTTCCCCACTTAAGTTACGTCGGCGATGCGATATTAGGCAAGCATGTTAACTTTGGTTGTGGAAGTATTACCTGTAATTATGATGGCATAAATAAATACCAGACTGTTATAGCAGATAAAGTGTTTATTGGATCAAATTCGAATTTAATTGCGCCGGTTAAAATTGGCGAGGGTGCATTTATTGGTGCAGGTTCGACGATTACAAAAGACGCGCCGGCACATAAATTAACACTCTCACGCGCAAAACAAACGACAGTAGAAAATTGGAAATCGCCTACGAGAGACAAGAAAGATTAGAAAATTTAATTTTTTAACGACTGGCCTGTTTGATCGAATAATTGATACGTTCTGCCGACCCAATAGCTTTTGCCGTAATTGACGAGCAATTGTTCATACGGTTCAATATCACGATTAGCAACATAGACCGCGACAGGTATTCCACCCTGAACGACATTTTTCATGATGAGATTAGCGGTTGCGATATCATGAGGTCCTTCACTGGGCGCGTGTTGTATGTAACTCGTTACATTGCGATAGCGCTCTGCATCGTAGGAAAAAACTTTATCGGGATGGATAGATGCATTGAGTTCGTATTTTCCCGCATATCTTCCCTGATGTAGATTTAATATTCCTGTATAAATACCAATGACGGTTCCTGCTTTGAGTGGTTTTGTCGCAAACACGCCTTTGCCAATTTTGGGATCGATTTCACAGATTGCAAAATGACTGAATTCGTCTACGAGATTTTTATCATGTGGATCGGGAACAAGCGCTAAATGACGCAGTGTAGTGTTGTAGGCGACGGGTGAATTCGTCCAGGTAATATTTTCTTTTTCTTCAAATGCGCTGCGCGCGATAGGTTTTAATATTCCTCCCAAAAGCGGAGGTTTATCGCTGTATAAAATATGGGAAGGATTGCTGAGTTCAAAAAATGGCTGAGGTTTTGGTTTATTAGGATGGTGAGATTCATGACTATGCCAAAAACGTGTTGAAAGATAAGCCAAAAGACACACCGCGCCAAACAAAATAAAATAGGTCATTTAAGTTCCATCCTTTCAATCCTTGTTTAGAGTATTCCATCATACCTCAAAACAATATCAAGCTTGAAATAATATTGTTACTTTTTTTTCCCAGGGGTCGCAGGTTTTTTGCTTTGGGCTTGTGCAGCCTTTTCGTTGTTGTTCTCATGAAGCAAAAGAGCAGAAAAGTAAATCATCAAACAATCTTTATTATTGAGCAGTAAAAGTGTCGAAGGTATCCAGGATAATTCTTTTTTGGTTTCTCGAAGTACTGTTTTTCTTCCAAATAAACATAGGCCAATTCTTGATTGGGAATCATACCCCATTACCCAAGGTTTTTTAGTATTCTCACGGAAAGATTGTTGTGTGCTTTTTAATCTACTCATGGAATGATTAAGATGAGTAGAATAATTCATTAACTCAGCTTTGAGCGGCATAAGCGCTTCAAAAGGGTCGAGTTTTTTATCGCGGGAAATAATTTGGCAAAGTAATCTGTTTGCCATGGAAGGATCATTTTTCTTGTCAAAACACGCTAACATTTCTGCCAAAACTTTTTCAGTTTCCGGAATATTGCGGTGTTGAAATAATTCAATGCTAAATGCCATTGCGCGCACGAGATGATGAGAGTAACTGTCCAGTTCTGATGTGAGCCGCTCCCCTAACATGTCTTCTATCTCTTCGTCAGCATTGGGGTGACAGCGGGGAGCAGGAATACCACAGGGTTTATAGCTAGGATTTATTTCAAATTGATTTTCTGCATTGACAGTCCCAATGACTTGATTTGCCATATCAAATAATTGATACGCTTTATTACCATAGTCACCATAATCATGAAAAAATTGTTCTTTGGGTTGTATATCCCGTTGCGCTCTTCCAAAAAGTACTGGAATTCCGACATGTAAAGAAGGAATAAAGGCTACGTTGGCGGTGACCACGTATTTTTTTAATTCTTCGGAAAGCCCTGCAATTTTATCTAGTTTTTCTTGATCCGGTGCATGCAGCATAAGATTTGTCATGTTTTGAAAACGTTGCCCATCTATAAAGGGGACACCAAAAGCGGCTGCATGAAAAGCGCTTTTTTCTTCAATATCGGGGTCATCAATAATAAATCCGTAATCAAAAAAGCCGGCGTTCGTGCCTGCTGTTTCTAGCGATCCTGAGTACAAACCAATAAGAGTACCTTGGTTTAAAACCTGTTTAGTTTTTTCTCGGAGGGGCCAATAACATACACCTTTTCCAGCTGTTGCATTGACTTCAAAAATTGCAAAACCATTGAATGGATTGCAAAGAAGTTCACTTGTGATGGTATGAATACTGCGCGCCAGTGCGAGGTTTTTGAATAAGAGATCCCTTGCGAGTTGGCCTGTTACAGGTGAGTTAGTCCACAAAACACCCGTTTGTTGTTCAAAATCTCTGATTGGCATGGGTGTAGGCTCTTCGCCTAATTTACCGTAAAGAATATGTTCAGGATTGGCTGCATAAAAAAGAGGGGTGGGGTAGGCTTTAAATAGACCTTGCGCGAGTTCTTCATTGGTAAATTGGGGTGCGCCACTTTTTTCTTCCATTGGATACCTCTTTTCTCGATTATTTTCAGGAAAACCGATCTTAGTCATTAAAACTGTTCCTGCCAAGCAAATCCTTGATAAACTACCGTTTTGGGTGAGAGAGAGAAAAACCATGTGTGGAATCATTGGCGCAGTAGCACAACGTGATGTGGCTCCTATTTTATTAGAGGGTCTCAAAAGACTTGAATATAGAGGCTATGATTCAGCCGGCATGGCTGTGATTGATTCACATGGAAAATTAGTGCGAGAAAGAGCCGTTGGTAAAGTCAAAGAATTAGCGGATTTATTAGACGCAAAACCACTCTTGGGTAAAGCGGGTATAGGCCATACGCGATGGGCAACGCACGGAAAACCCAGCGAAGATAATGCCCATCCCATGTTTTCGCATGGACATATTGCTGTGGTTCATAATGGCATTATTGAAAACCATGAAGAGCTACGCGAAGAATTATTAGATCTCGATTATAAATTTGAATCCGAAACTGACACTGAAATCATTGCGCATTTATTACATCATGAATTAAAAACAGAAGGGAATTTTATTCAGGCGGTTATCAAAACCGCTGCTCAACTAGAAGGCGCTTATGCGTTAGCCATAATTAATACACAAAATCCTGAAGAATTAATAGCCGTTAGATCAGGAAGTCCTTTATTAATTGGCTTGGGCATTGGCGAAAATTTTATTGCGTCAGACCATCTTGCTTTATTACCCGTCTCACAAAAATTTATTTATCTGGAAGAGGGCGATGTTGCGTCTATTACACGCGACAAAATTATGATTTATGATAATAAAGGTAAAGTCGTTTCGCGAAAAACAAAAACAATAGATCTTGCGCATGATGTTGCAGAACGCGGTCAATATAGACACTATATGTTGAAAGAAATTTTCGAACAGCCCGAGGCTATATCGAATACTCTAGAAGGTAGGTTGGGGCGTCATGGGATTTCAGCGGATATATTTGGTGCGCATGCACAGAAAGTATTCTCTGAAATTAAATCTATTCAAATAGCGGCGTGTGGAACCAGCTACCATGCAGGATTGGTTGCAAAATATTGGCTAGAAGCTGTCGCGGGCATTCCATGTCAAGTTGAAGTCGCCAGTGAGTGGCGTTACAGAACTCCCGTTGTTCAACCCAAGACTTTATTTATTACCTTATCCCAATCGGGCGAAACCGCAGATACTCTTGCGGCACAAAAAACCGCAAAAGCGTTAGGATATTTTTCAACCTTGTCTATTTGCAATGTTCCCGAAAGTAGCTTGATGCGAGGTGCGGATTTATCGTTATTAATGCACGCAGGTCCAGAAATTGGCGTAGCGTCTACTAAAGCATTTACCAGCTTATTAGTATGCTTGTGGATGTTGACTCTCATATTAGCCAAAATACATAAAAATATAGATGAAGCAACAGAATTAGATTTATTAGACCAGCTGAGAAAAATCCCTAAGAAAATAGAAGAATGTTTAAAATTAGATGCTAAAATTCATAAATTAGCTGAATTATTTGATGACAAAAAACATGCTTTATTTATTGGCCGTGGTACGCAATATCCTATAGCCTTGGAAGGTGCGTTAAAACTAAAAGAAATTTCCTATATTCACGCCGAAGGATATCCGGGTGGAGAATTAAAACACGGGCCGTTAGCGTTACTTGATAAAGATATGCCCGTAATAGTATTAGCGCCCCAGAATGAATTAATCGACAAATTAAAGTCTAATATTCAGGAAATTCATTCGCGTGGTGCGCCATTAATTATTTTTACGGAAGCGACTTCGAAGATTTCATCAGGCGATCATACGGATATTTTAGTGATGCCCGACAGTGATATTTATCTTGCGCCGATTTTATATACCATACCCCTGCAATTATTGGCATACCATGTTGCTGTATTGAAGGGAACGGATATTGATCAGCCGAGGAATTTAGCGAAGTCGGTGACGGTGGAGTGACCTTATTTGTACCTCATCCGCCCTTCGGGCACCTTCTCCTGTGAAAAGGAGAAGGGAAGTAATTTTTTTATATTAAAAATCTTTTTTCTTACTTTCTGTTCCCTCTCCTTTTCACAGGAGAGGGTGGCCGCAGGTCGGGTGAGGTTATAAAAAAGTGATTAACACGTCTCCACCTGCCCACACGGATTTTCTAAACTTCCACGTTCTATTTGTAATGTCACATGCGCAATATGAAAATGTGTTTTTAAATAGGCGTTAATTACATGAAAATCATGATCTGAAAATTCTCTGTCGGGACAAACTAAGTGGGCTGTCAGTGCCGTTTCTTTCGTACTTAATGCCCAAATATGTAAATCATGCACAGCAGTGACGCCCTTTATTTTAAATAAATATTCTTTTACTTTTTCTTGATTAATCTTTTTTGGCACGGCATCAATAATTAAATTAACAGAATCACGCATTAATCCCCAGCTGCTGAACAATATCGTCAACGCTAATATTAAACCGACCAGTGGATCCAGCCATAGCCAATGCGTAAATAATACAACAGCACCTGTTATGACTACTCCCAGTGAAAGTACCGCATCACTTGCAAGATGCATAAATGCGCTTTTAATATTTAAATCATCGTCTGAATTTTTTATAAATAATAACGCCGTTCCGCCGTTGATTAAAATTCCCAATCCTGCGACGGCCATAATAATATGTTCATGAATACTGACGGGATTGAATAAGCGCAATATAGATTCATAGCCAATGACTCCTGTTGCTAAGACTAATAACAGCGCATTGCTCATGGCAGCTAAAACAGTTGTCTTTTTATAGCCATAGCTATAACGTTTTGAAGCGCGCTTGGTGAGTAAATAATTCGCAACCCAGGCAAAAACCAGTCCAATCACATCACCCAAATTATGTCCCGCGTCAGCTAATAAACTCATCGAATTGGCCATGAGGGCATAAATGACTTCGATGATGACAAATCCAAAATTGACCGTCGTGGCTATTAAGAAAGCTTTTTGATTGGAGATGTTTCCATGGTGATGATGGCCATGGCTGTGACCGTGGTCATGATGCTCGTGAGAGTCGTGATGTGCGTGTGCCATAATGACGTCCTGTGGTAAAATCCAGGCCATTTTATAGCTTTTTAGAACAGAAGGCATCCATTCTATGATTCATGATACTGCTCGTATAAATATGATTAAACAACAATGCCGTGCGTGGAATGTCTTGGATGATGATATCTTAGATTTATTCAAGAAAGTTCCTCGTGAGCATTTTGTGCCGCACGGATTCGAATCTCTCGCGTTTGCAGACACACAAATTCCGTTAGGACACACTCAAGTGATGTTGGCCCCCAAAGAAGAAGCGCGTATTTTAAAAGCCATACATATTCAATCCGGTGATAGCGTTTTAGAAATTGGCACAGGCAGTGGATTTTTTACGGCGCTCTTAGCTCAAAAAGCAAAACATGTCGACAGTATTGATGTCTTCGAAGATTTTGTAGAATCAGCTAATAAAAAACTGTCTGAATTAAAAATTCATAATATTACAGTATCTACAGCAGATGGATCTTTGGGTTATAAAAAAAGCACTCAATATGATGTAATTGTTATGACTTCTTCCGTATTAGAAATTCCCCGCTATTTTCTTCATCAATTATCTGAGAAGGGCAGATTATTTGTTTTTGTGGGCAATTCGCCATTGGTTGAAGCAACTTTAATAACACACACTCAAACAACAAAATTATTTGAAACCTGGGTGCCACCGTTGATTGATGCGGAGAAGCGCCATGCTTTTGAATTTTAAAAAAATCACTGCTGTTTGTGACAAATATATCAACGCGGGAGATCTCGCCGGAACCCAAACATTGGTATATCAAAAAAATAAAATTATTCATTATGAAAATCAGGGCTTTCGTGATCTCGAGAAAAAATTACCTATCGAGAATAATACTGTATTTAGAATTTATTCTATGACGAAACCCGTGACTGCTGTTGCGGCGATGATGTTATATGACCAAAATAGATTTAAATTAAATACACCCGTGTCTGAATTTATACCTGAGTTTAAACATACAAAAGTATTTGCGGGTGGTACGGCAGAAAATTATGAAACCCTAAAACCAGACCGCGAAATTACCATGGGTGATTTATTAAGCCATACATCAGGCATAACTTATGATTTTATGTATGAGTCTGTCGTCGATGAGTTGTACCGTAATGCAAATATTAGTGGCCTAAATCCACAGCAGCCGTTAGAAGAAATGGCAAAAATTATTGCGCGACAGCCGCTATTATTTTCGCCCGGAAAACAGTGGGCCTATGGTTTGTCTCTAGATATTATAGGACGTGTGGTGGAAGTAATCTCAGGCTTGTCATTGAGAGAATATTTCAAGCAAGAAATTTTTGGGCCATTAAATATGGTTGATACGGATTTTTATGTGCCTAAAGAAAAACAAAATAGATTTGCTCAGCATTATCAAAAAGATAAAGATTTAATTATTCTCGATGATTCGCACACGGGTCAATTTAGTAAGCCGCCAATCTGTGATTTTGGTGGGGGTGGATTGGTTTCTACGACAGAGGATTATTTAAAGTTTTGTGTGATGTTACTTAATAAGGGCCGGGTGGGTGAGAAATTATTTTTAAAAGCTAACACAGTTGAATTAATGACAGCGAATTATCTTCCGACGAGTATTGATAATTACATGTTGGCGCCGAGCCCGTATATTCCAGTGGGTGTTGGATATGGATTGGGTTTTGGAATGACATTATCTGATGCTACTTTAAGTGGGAGTGTAGGAACGTATGGTTGGGGCGGTGCGGCACACACCTCATTTTTTATTGATCCTAAAGCAGAATTAATTGCAATTTTTATGACACAACTTTTTCCGCCGGATTATAAATTAGAAATGATGGATGAATTTAGGGCGGCGGTGTATGAGTCTATTACAAAGTAGTTGACACCAAAATATGAAAAGCTTATTTTGGGAAAATATATTGAGGTAAAAATTATGCAATCCAAAAAATCGATTAAAATTGATAAAACGCTGGAAACCTTTCTCTTGTTAGATTTTGTGCGTCGATGTGATCGTGACGTTCAAGAGGGAAGGTGTATACCCTTAGAGCAAGCATTTGTAGAATTACGTGAACAAGCAGAAAAGGATAAAGTCTTGTATGCAGGCCTATTCAATAATAATCAGACCCGAGGCCAAGAAGGATCTTCGTGAGATTTGGTTTTACATTGCAGTGAGAGATTTACCCGGAAAAGCCGATGCATTTTATAATTTGCTTAAAGAGAAATGTCACAACCTTTCTTTTATTCCTCAACGTGGCAGATGTGTTCCCGAATTCAAAAATTTAGGTATCTTCGATGTCTATGAGGTTTTCTGCAAGTCCTATCGAATTATCTACAAAATTCTCAATTCTACGGTCGTTATCTACGGAATTTTTGATGGTAGACGCGAATTAAGAGAGGTGTTATTCAATAGGGTATCAGGGCGTTCAGTATTTGAATTCAGTTAACGTGTTGAGGTGAGGGTTCTATGATTAAGTTTGAAGTAATGTTAATTGCCCAATACAAAGACAATAAAATTTTTCGCATTTGGGAAGTGACAAGTCCGGATTGGACGCAGATGAAAGAGTTTCAGTGAACGCCTATTTATATCTAGGTAATATCGTCTAAATCAACTGTAAGAATTTTCGCTATTTTTTTTAAAATACCCAGCGTACCTTTCCGCTCATTATTTTCCAACTGGGAAACATATTGTTTGGAAATTTTTACCTTTTCGGCGAGTGCCTGCTGAGACAGGCCGCGATGTTCTCGATATGCTTTAATTGGATTTTTACCAGAAGCAATATCTTCAATGAGGGAAAGGGGGAATCGCTCGCTTTTTTCTGATTTTGCCGCTTGAATAATTTCAATATCTGCAATGTCTTCTAGCTTTTCTAAAATAGATTCATATTCTGCATACGGTAGAATAGCAAACACAGGTGTTTTATTTTGTAAAATAATTTGTGGGTGTATCTTCATCGGTATACCTCTTTTCGATGTCCTATCGTTATGACTTCAATGATTAATGCTTCATTATGTATGTGGTACAAAATTCTCCAGTCGCCTACTCTTAAACGGTAGCAGTGAGAGGTACCCTTTAATTTTTTTACATCATGATGATCGTAGGGTGATTCAGCTAGCCGTGTTAATTTTTCATGAATATTTTTTCGCACAGTTTCGGGTAATTTCAAATAAACTTTTCTCGCTTGTCGAGAGAGTTCAATCCTGTGCATGGGCGAAATCTTCTTATCAAAAATAAAGATTCTAAGTGACGAGTCAACTAAAGTCAACTAAATGTTGACCCCTGTGTTCGTGCGTAATATTGATTGGTGCCCATGATTCAGCCAAACTCTGTTTTTAAACAGGGAGAGCCACTTATATGAAAGCCATGGTCATCAAACAATTCGGTGATAGTAATGTTTTTGAAGAAATGAAGGTGCCTGTTCCTACAGTAAAACTCGGCCATGTTTTAATTAAAGTCAAAGCCACCAGTGTGAATCCATTAGATTGTAAAATTCGACAAGGTGGAGCTTACGCTTCTTTAGTAAAACAATTTCCTATGATATTGCATGGCGATGTGGCTGGTATTGTGGAAAAAGTCGGGGAAGATGTTAAGAATTTTTCTGTCGGCGATGAAGTATATGGTTGCGTCGGTGGATTATTGGAATTGGATGGAGCATTAGCAGAATATGTTTTAGCCGATGTAAATTTAATCGCTCATAAACCCAAAATACTTTCTTTTACGGAAGCAGCTGCACTTCCATTAGTTTCTCTCACTGCATGGGAAGGATTAATTACCTATGCAAATACACAGAAAAATCAAACTGTTTTGATTCACGGCGGAACGGGTGGTGTGGGTCATATAGCGATTCAATTAGCAAAATCGTTAGGTGCAAAAGTGTTTTCGACAAGTTCTTCGCCGGAGAAAATGGATTTAATTAAAAAATTAGGTGCCGATGGCGCGATTGATTATCAAAAATCCGATGTAAAATCCTATGTGGCTGAATACACCCATGGCCTGGGATTTGATGTGGTATTTGATACCGTGGGCGGAGATAATTTTAATAAAAGTATTGAAGCTGCCGCATTGTTTGGAAAAGTGATTACGGTTCTTCCGCCGAATAATGCTGATTTAAATACAGCACGAAGTAAAGGATTAAGTTTATTGTTTGTATTGCAGCCACTGCCGTTAATTACGGGAATTAGACGCCAGGCGTACGGAGAAATATTGGCTAATATTGCGAAATTAGTTGATCAAAATAAAATTCGGCCATTAATTGATCCGCAACAATTTGCGATTAATCAGGTGGGTGCTGCGCATGCTTATTTAGAAAAGGGACAGGCGGTCGGGAAGGTAGTGTTAACCGCTAATTAATTTATCCCAAGCCTTCTTCCTTCAAAGCCACTTCAATGGATTTATAATTTTTCAGCGCTTCGAAATAGCGTTTTAGATTGGGAAATTTATCAAAGCTGATTTTTGCAACAGGTGTTAACCATCGTAACATGACAAATAAATAGGCATCTGGAAGCGTAAAAGTTTCGCCTATTAAATAATGATGATTTTTTATATGATTTTCTATTAGCTGAAATTTTCGTTCCAATAATGGTAGAAGAGTATTTTGCCGAAAGTCGCTGGGAAAGTCGGGTGAAAAAAATGGCCCAAAGCTTTTGTGTATTTCAGTCGTAATATAATTAGCCCACTCTAATACTCTGTATCTTTTCATATCGCCGACAGGAGGTAATACGTTCGTTGCTTTATGCGTATCAGCAAGATATTGCATAATCACAACGTTTTCTGTCAGGACTTCGCCATTTTCTAATATTAAAGCTGAGACACTGCCTTTTGGATTAATTTTTAAATAATCTTCGCCATGTTCTGTTTTTTTGGTTTTTAAATCAACCGCGATAAATTCAGCGTTAAGATTTAATTCGTGAATAATAATTCTAACAGCAAGTGAGCATGCGCCTTTGGAATAATATAATTTCATGTTTATTTCCCCTCAGGTGCTTCAAGTTGATAGGTATACCCACATTCCTTCTGCGGACACGCTTCTTCTTTGCCGCGGCGTTTTGTAATTTTGATAGTAAGAATTGGCCACTGGCATTTCGGGCAGGGTTTTTTAATGGGTTCATTCCAGGTTGCATATTTACAGTCTGGATATCTGGAGCAAGAATAAAATATTTTACCGTAGCGAGATTTGCGTTTAAGCATAGATCCTTGTTTACACTCAGGACACTCAATACCTAAATCAGCAGGTTTTTCTAAGGGCTCGATGAATTTACATTTTGGATAACTCGAACAACCAATAAATTTGCCGTATTTGCCGCGTTTGATCACCAACGCAGATTCACATTGCGGGCATTTTCTATCAGGAACTATTTCGGGCTCGTTACTTGCGCCCGCTTCGTCATCAAGATTACGCGTGTAATCACATTCGGGATATCCCGTACATCCTACAAATCGTCCGCGTTTGCCCAAGCGAATAGATAATAATTTTCCGCATTTAGGACATTTTTCATCCATACTTTCATGTGTCACGTCTTTTCGTTGCACAGTGGCCTCAATAGTGTTGATCAATGTATCAAACGGTCCCCAAAATTCTTTCAACACAGGAATCCATTGTTTTTCGCCGCGGGCGACATCATCTAATTCATCTTCTAAGTGAGCCGTAAATTCATAGTCGACATATTGCGTAAAATAATCTTTCAAAAATTTACAGACGATTCGGCCCACATCCGTCGGCTTAAATCGTTTGTTATCCAGTACAACATATTCGCGTGCTGTGATGGTCGAAATAATCGATGCATACGTTGAAGGTCGACCAATACCATATTCTTCCAATGTTTTAACTAAACTGGCTTCAGAGTATCTGGGAGGGGGTTCTGTAAAATGCTGTTCAGGAATAATGTCTTCTAATTTAACTACATCACCCTCGGCTAATTCGGGTAATAATCCCTGATCTTTATCTTGATCTTTATTAACTACATCATCTAAATCTTCAGTATACACACCAATAAATCCTGGATGTGCAATGGTTGAGCCATTTGCTCTAAAAATTCCCTTTTTATTACAGTCTAGATCAACTGTTACTGTATTAAGTAGCGCGTGAACCATTTGACAAGCAACCGTTCTTTTCCAGATTAACTCATATAATTTAGCTTGTTCTGGAGTTAAGTTTTTCAATGACTCTGGAGTCGTTGATACAGTCGTAGGACGAATAGCTTCGTGTGCTTCTTGCGCGTTTTTGGATTTATTTTTATATAATCTAATTTCTTCGGGTAAATAATCATCGCCAAAGCGTTTTTTAATTAAATCTCTAATGTCCTCTATGGCTTCATTGGCGAGATATACCGCATCGGTTCTCATATAGGTAATCAAACCGTTTTCATATAATTGCTGAGCAGTACGCATCGTACGTTGTGCAGTAAAGCCTAATTTTCGCGACGCTTCTTGTTGTAGAGTCGATGTTGTAAATGGCGGTGAGGGTTGGCGCTTCCTTTGTTTTTTATCGACGGATATAACCGTCAGTTTGCCGTCAGCTGCTTTTAATAAATCCGCCTGAGTTTTTTTAGCTTGTTTTTCGTTAGTAATACTGAATTGCTCTAATTTTTTATCCAGATATTGAATTAAGCGGGCAGAGAATGGTTCTTGTTTTTTCGTTTCGCATTTGCCTAATATGGTCCAATATTCTTGTGCAATAAATTTTTCAATTTCTTCTTCGCGCTCGACAATTAATCTCAGTGCCGGACTTTGTACTCTTCCTGCAGATAAGCCTCTTCTAATTTTTTTCCATAATAATGGCGAGAGAGTGAAGCCGACTAAGTAATCTAGCGCTCGACGTGCTTGTTGAGCGTTGACCAAATCCATAGAAATATCACGGGGATTTTTAATGGCGTGATTAACCGCGCTTTTGGTAATTTCATGAAAAACCACGCGATGAACTTCTTTTTTAGCCAGCGCTTTTTTGGATTTGATTAATTCATACAGATGCCAAGAGATGGCTTCGCCTTCGCGGTCAGGATCGGTCGCGAGATATAACGCATCAGCAGATTTGAGGGCTTTTATAATAGCATCGACATGTTTTGAGTTTTTTTCTATGGTTTCGTATTTCATCGCAAAATTGTTATCCGGGTCGACTGCACCGGTTTTGCGAATCAAATCTCGTACGTGACCATAGGACGCCAACACCTCGAAATCCTTACCGAGGTATTTTTTGATGGTCTTGCCTTTTGCTGGGGACTCTACGATGACTAAATTTTTGGCCATTTACTTTATCCTTACATACCCGCCGGGCACACTTTTTACCTGCCCGTCTAGTTCAAGGACCAGGAGAATGGATGAAACTTCTTCAGCCGTCAACCCACTCCTATTAATTAGAACATCCACAGGAGTTGTGTCGAAGCTGACAAATTTTAAAAATTCGTCATCCCGAGCGTAGCGAGGGACCTCCTGAATTAATGGACTGCTAGAACGAGGAGGTCCCTCGGTGCGGTGCACCTCGGGATGACATCCTTGCCATTCCTCCAAAACATCTTCAACCGTCTCGACTAATTTTGCGCCCTGTTTGATTAATAAATGGCAGCCTCTTGATAGCGGATTATGAATCGACCCCGGTATCGCAAAAACTTCGCGATTTTGCTCTAAAGCATATTTTGCCGTGACGAGTGAGCCACTGGCATAAGCTGCTTCGATCACTAATACGCCCAAACTCAAACCGCTGATTATTCTGTTTCTGCGGGGAAAATTCATGGCAATGGGAGTGACGCCCGTCGGAAATTCTGTAACAAGACATCCTTTCTCTAAAATCTTTTTGGCTAAGCTAGTGTGGCGTTTTGGATAAATAATATCGGGACCTGTTCCCATGACCGCAATAGTTTCGCCGTTGGCTGAAATCACACCTTCATGACACGCCGCATCTATTCCCAATGCTAATCCACTTGTCACGACTAAACCCGAATTGGCAAAAGCCTTTGAAAATTGGTAGGCAATATCTTCACCAGACGGTGTGGGATTTCGACTTCCGACCATGGCAATTTGTGCTTTGTTTAATAAATTCGCATCGCCTTGGACAAATAACAGAGGAGGAGGGGAAGAAATTTCGCGTAATCTATTGGGATAATTCGGGTGATTAATGCTTACTATAGTATTTTGAGGTTCTTTACTCCAGGCGAGATCTTTTTCTACGCTGGGCCAATCTATAGTTATATTATGTTGAGAAAAATAATTTTTGAGAGAATGGCCTGGGTAAGATGAAATAATTTCCTGAAATTTTACAGGACCGATGTTAGGTGCGCGTAAGAGCGCAAGCCAGTAGGGTAAATCTATGTTTTCAATCATTATTATGGTTCTCCAAATAAATATTATCGTTATCTTACATACATAAAAAAATCTTTCCCCCTCTCCGTGTAACCGGAGAGGGTCCGCGAAGCGGGGGTGAGGTATAAAAAATCACACCCACTCACAAATTTTCTTTCTTGCTTCAACTATACCAATATTTTTTAATGCAGAAAATAATTGATAAGTTATTAATCCCGACGGATCTATAATATTATTTTTTAGAAATTGTTCTAGTTTTATTTTTTCGAGTTTAGTTAATTTATCTGCTTTGCTTAATAAAATATGTGTAGGTAAATTCGCTGATACAGCCCAGTCTAAAATATGGATATCAAAATCTTTGAGCGGATGACGTGAGTCCATGACTAAACATAAACCCCGAAGTGATTCCCGATTTTGTAAATATTGGCTGAGTAATTTATCCCATTCTTTTTTCATCGCGAGCGGCACTTGAGCATAACCATATCCAGGCAAATCAACTAATCTAATCTCATCTGTAATTTTGAAGAGATTGATGGTTTGTGTGCGGCCAGGTGTCTTGCTGGTTCGTGCGAGATTTTTGACGCCCGTGATGGCATTGAGTGCGGTTGACTTGCCGGCATTGGAACGTCCCGCAAAAGCAATTTCGCAGCCCTCATCGTCAGGAAGTTGGATAAGCTTGGCAACGCTCATTATAAATGTTGTTTTCTGAAAGGGAACTAACATATCATCTCTCTTTTTTGAGGTGGCCGTTGTATGGATCTAGTGACCTTGGTTTTAGCCTGCAGTGTTTATCCGAACAATTCGGTTGTCAATGCTATGGTGGAAATTAATTCACAGAACAATCCGTATATGATCTCAGGCCAACTTTACAAAACCGAATCACAAGCACTCGCAAAAGCAAACGCCCTCAAGGATTCAGGCGCATCGTTTGAAATTGGCTTGATGCAAATCCCTGATTTTTGGTTGTCACAAAATCCCACGAATTTAGATGACTTGCTACGACCTTGTAAAAATATGGTATTAGCCACGCAAATATTGAATAAACTGGTGGATGAATGTAACGGCTCAGAAAGCTGTGCGTTATCGATGTATAAAACAAATGATAAGGCGGCCGGGATAGATTACGCAACACAAGTGTTAAATTACGCGGATACGCATCCGTTTAAAGCACCGCCTCCGCTAGATTAAAGTTTTTTCTCTTGTTTCTCTTCGTGAATTAAATAGTTAATCGTTTCAATTAAGCGATGCGGATTATTTCCCGACAGACTGGGATCAACTTTATATTTTCCATCGATAACAATGCCAGGGATTTGAAAAACCATAAAATCATTCATGACTTTTTGGTTATTGGCCAGCTCTGCATCAACAACAGGAGATCCAAGGGTACTCAAGAAATCTGCTGTTTTGATTTTAAAGTGCGTTCGAAAAAAATCTGCCATTCTTTCGGGTGTACCCAAATCTAGATGATCTTTGTGAATGGCATCAAATATTACGGGGGAAAAATCGCTTCGGACGCCGAGTATTTTTGCAACATAATAGGTGCGCGCATAAAGATGCCAGTCAGATTCAAATTCGACAGGTACGCGGTCGAATTCGACATGGTTGGGTTTATTTTTGAGCCACGTTTCTAGGGTAGGATTTAATCGAGAGCAGGCAGGGCAGCCATAACTAAAAAATTCAATGACCATGACTTTGTTCTTGGGATTAAGATTGATTGAAGAAGCACTGGCTGGTATTTCCAAGTAATCTCGGCCCGCTTTAAAATTGGTGTCTTCTTTGCCAAAAGCCATTAAGGGAAAAAATAATACGGTATAGATCAAAAAAGAGAAAAACTTTTTCATCATGAAGAATTCCTTTGCAGTAAGCACAACCAACCTATGACCAGCTCATGATTCTGACGTCGAAGTGATGATTTTTCAAGCGTAATTATTTCAAAGCCATGTTTTGTGGCTTTTTGTCGGATATAACTTTCAGAATGGACATAGCGCCCGCTTTTTTGCAATTGCCAAGATTGGGTATCTTCGCTGTCTTCCAACGAAAATAAAATAAGACCTGCGGGTGTGAGCGCATGGTGTGCGTCATGAAAAAATTCTGTCAAATCACCGAAATAGTTGAGGGTATCTGCCGCTAATAATAAATCATAGGGCAGGGGTGAATTTTTTAAAAAATCAATTAAATCACCCGCAATTAATTTATCATAAATATTTTTATGCTTGGCTAATTCTAACATCTTAGGAGATAAATCTACGCCGTGTAGTAAACTCGCGCTGGATTTAAATTCCATTCCAGCTAATCCTGTTCCACATCCTAAATCAGATATTTTTAAATCTTTTATCTCAAAATAATTATCTAATAATAATTTTAATTTTTTTGGCGCTTCATAAGCTAATCCAGATATCATATGGCTATCGTAATTTTTAGCGTATTGATCAAACAGATGTTTAATATATTCTTGCGGCGGTTTTTCGGGGGAATTATCTCCCGTCAATGCGCTATATAAATAACGTATTTCGGGTCTATCCGGATTTTCAGCTAAGACTTTATTAAATATAGCTTTTGCTTTTTCTGTATTGCCTTTTTTTAAGTGGGCTATGCCTAAATTACTTTGGGCATTTAAGTGGTTGGGGTGTGCGGTAAGAATTTTTTCAAATTGATGTATGGCTTCTTGGAGATCATCGCTTTCCATCAGCGCAACGCCATAGCTGTATCGTGCGCCAATATCATCAGGTGTTTTTTCTAATAATAATTTGTAATGTTCTGCCGCATGAAAGTAGCGGTCGAGTTGTAATAACGTCGCTGCAAAATTATTTCTGGCTTCAAGATGATCAGGCGAAATAGTTATGACCGTTGAAAAACAGTGCAAGGCTTGTTCGGTTTGATGTGTTTTTAATAATAATGCCCCTAAATTATTGAGAGCGTCTATATGGCCTGGATTAATACTTAAGACTTTTTCTAATAAACTTATCGCCGCGGTAATATTTTCTTGTGAAATATGGAGGAGAGCAAGATTGTAGGCGACTTCGGGCTGTTGGGGGGATTGCGTTAAAATTTGTTCATAAAAATTTCGTGCACGTGTAAGATCTCCTTCGCGGTGAGCGGTGAGAGCTGTTTTAAAGAGAATTTTTAGGCCAGGTTCCATAACGAGGGGTAGAGTAAAGCAATGTCGAAAACAGCGCAAATGGTTATTTTATTGGCGATTTTGGTTCTTATTTGGGGTATGAGTTGGCCGATTATGGCCGAAGGCTTGAAGTATTGTCCGCCGATCTGGTTTGTGGTCATCCGGCTCACGATTGCTGTGGGGGTAGTATTTCTCGCGTTTGGTGTGACAAAACAGTTGGTGTTGCCGAATAAAAGAGACTGGCCGTTGATTTTGAGCATTGGTTTGCTTCAAATTGGTTTGTTTACGATGTTGATTACGGTGGGTTTGGAATATGTTGAACCGGGTCGATCCGCGATTATTGCTTATTTATCGCCGTTTTTTATTACGCCGATTGCGGTGATATTTTTTGGGGAAGAATTATCGAGAGGCAAAATTGCAGGATTGGTCTTGGGTGCGGCGGGTATTGCGCTGTTATTCAGTCCCTGGGAATTAGATTGGCACAATAAAAATATTTTATTAGGCAATGGTTTATTGGTGTTATCCGCCATAGCCTGGTCAGCCGTAATGATTCACACACGGTATGCAACGTGGCATCGTGCATCGCATGAATTATTGCCGTGGCAATTTTTGGTGGGATTAATTCCTAATATTATAGCTGCGCTTATTTTGTCTCCGCATCCAGAGATTCAGTGGACGGCGCATATGTTTTTATTCAGTGTTTTATATAACGCACTCTTATCAAGCTTAGTGGCATATTGGTTGCTGGTGACTATTACGCGCTATTTGCCAGTAATTTCATCATCGCTAGGACTTTTAGCGGTACCGGTGATTGGATTGTTGGCTTCAGCGTGGTTGTTGGGCGAGTCATTAACGGTCAGTATTTTAACGTCGCTGGGATTAATCATTGCGGGGTTGGCGTGTGTGTCGGTGGCGAAGTGACGGCCAGAGTCTCATTCTAGGCCTTTAGACTGAAATTCAGGCCTCAAACCCTCTTCTGTATTTCAGTATTCATTAAAATATTGAAATATACGGCGTTTTATGGTACGCTTATTTCAGTTTTATAGCCTAAACTGAAATTGAGGTGCTATATGCGTAAGACCGGGGTTTATCAAGTATTGGGGGATACCCGTTACTTTATTCCTGTACCTCTGCCACCCGCCCACCCAGAATTAGCATTGACCCCTGAAATTACTTCTCTATATGGAGAAGCTAGTTTTGCACTCGGGCAGCTAAACGGAATAACGTTGAAATTGCCTGATCCAGTACGCTTTATTAAAGCGTATGTTATTAAAGAAGCTCTTTTATCCTCAGCGATAGAAGGAATTCATACGACGTTAATCGATGTTTTTACCCAACCCTTCGGAGAAACTAAACCTGGTAAAGATACTCAATTAGTTCTTAACTATACTCATGCTTTGGATACTGCATTAAATATGATCAAAGAAAAAGGATTGCCATTAACTACTCGCGTTATTTTAAAAGCGCATGAAGTACTCATGTCAGGAGGCGATGGTGGCAAATCCGATCCAGGACATTTCCGTAAACAATCTGTTCGTGTTGGAGATCACGTTCCACCCCCAGCGTCAGAAATATCAAATTTAATGAGCAGCTTAGAAAAATATATGAACGAATCATCTGAGAATCCTCCATTAATTAAAGCGGGTCTTGCGCATGTTCAATTTGAAACAATCCACCCCTTTCTTGATGGTAATGGTCGTATTGGCAGATTGTTAATTGTACTCATGCTAATAGACAGTGGTCTTTTAAGTTCACCGATTCTTTATCCTTCCTATTATTTTAAAAAGTATCATGCTGAATATTATCAACAGCTTGATCGTGTTCGCACGCAAGGCGATTTTGAGGGATGGATTAGCTATTATCTAAAAGCCATCAGAGATAGTGCAGTAGATGCTTATACTCGTGCAAAAGACATAGAAAATTTAAATATGACGCTTAATGACTTTATAAAAACAGATAAGAGTTTTTCAAAAATGAGAGAGACAGCATTAAGTGCGCTTGAGATTTTGTTTGCTCAACCAATCATAAGTGTTGCAGAAATGGCTCAAAAATTGGGTAAAGCTTACAATACTGCACAAAATATCTTGAATGGATTTATAAAACATAAGCTAGTTTCTGAAACCATTATTCATAAACGTAATAAACTATATCGTTTTAAAGCTTATCTGGATTTACTTGAAAAAGAGTATTAAGCAGTAACGAGAGACAAAGCCTCCACCAATTTCCGCAACGCAATTCCCCTGTGATTAATGCCCATCTTTTCTTCTAAAGAAAGTTTTGCGGCGCTGCAATTTAAAGAGGGAATATAAAAAATGGGTTCGTAACCAAAACCGCCGTCGCCTTCAGGTGAAAATAAAATACGTCCTTCCCAATTTCCCTGCGCAATAATGGGGTTTTGGTCATCAAATCTTTCGAGAAAAACCAGTGTACAGTGAAGTTGCGCGGTGCGTTTTTCTTCGGGAATATCTTTTAACGTATCTAATAATTTTTGGTTACGCTCATCGCGTGTCGCATGTTCGCCCGCATATCGCGCGGAATGTAATCCGGGTTGACCACCCAATGCATCGACGCAAATTCCCGAATCATCTGCAATGGCGGGGAGTCCAGAAAGCTTGGAGGCATGTCGGGCTTTCAATAGCGCATTTTCGACAAACGTTAAGCCTGTTTCTTCAATGGCAGGAATCTGGAGTTCAGATTGAGGAATAATCTCAAATTTCGAGCTAATCATCTCGAATTCGCGAATTTTTCCTCGATTGAGTGTAGCAAGAACGATTTTTTTCATAGGGGTTAGTTTATACTAGGCCTATGATTTTGACACGTGAATTTCCCACAGCGTCGTATGAAGACCTCGCACAAAAGATGCGAGCGTTTACGGATGCGCGTGATGAAAATACGCCGGATGAATTATGGATCGTTGAGCACACGCCTGTTTATACGTTAGGTCAAGCAGGTAAACCAGAACATATTTTAAATCCCAAAAATATTCCTGTTATACAAACAGACCGAGGCGGACAAGTGACATATCACGGCCCGGGTCAATTAGTTATATATTTATTAATAGATATTAGACGCAAGAAAATGGGTGTGCGAAATTTAGTTTCAGCTATAGAAAACAGCATTATTGATTTATTAAAAAAATATAATATTACTGCCCAAGCAAAATCAGATGCGCCGGGTGTATATATAAAAGACGATAAAATTTGTTCTATTGGCTTGCGAATCAGGAAGGGTTGTTCATACCATGGCTTGGCGTTTAATATTAATATGGATTTAAATCCATTTCTGGGCATTAATCCGTGTGGATATGCTGGTTTGAAAATGGTTCAGTTAAAAGATTTTGGCGTAGAAAAAACGCCGTTTGAGATTGCGCCGGAATTGATTAGTTGTTTGGAAAAGGAACTTAACTATGTTTGAACGTCGTCACCAACCCCTCGCTCCCCGCCACGTATTTTTTTGGCGCATGATGCGCAGTTGTGGATTTGCTGCACTCGCCATTTTAATTGCTTTATATATTGGCATGTGGGGATATCATTACTATGAACATATGTCGTGGACAGATGCGTATGTAAACGCTTCGATGATTTTATCGGGAATGGGGCCGTTAGGAAATTTATCAACCGAAGGCGGAAAAATATTTGCGGGTTCGTATGCTTTATTTAGTGGTTTATTATTTATTTTGATTATTTCTTTAATTATGGCGCCGATTCTTCATCGTTTTTTCCATAAGTTTCACATGGAAGATGAAGAGGATACTAAACGGCGGCTGCATTAACTTCTGTCATTTCGAAGTCAAACTTGCTGGCGCCACATTCCGGACACTGCCAATTGGGTGGAATGTCGTCCCAACGCGTGCCAGGGGCAATACCTTCATCAGGCCAGCCTATCGCTTCGTCGTAGATCAATCCACACAGTAAACACATGTATTTTTTGTAATCAGTCATGTTTTTGAGTCCTCAAGATAGGGTCACAGTATACCTCAGATCAGAGGCTCGCGCGGTACGTATTCTCTAATAGTATCGCTATGGTCATGGGGCCGACACCACCCGGAACGGGTGTAATAAAGCTCGCTTTTTGAGCCGCTTTTTCAAAATCCAGATCTCCCACAAAAGATCCATCGTCTAAACGATGTTGGCCCACATCAATAATAATAGCGCCAGATTTAATCCAATCTGAATTAATTAAACCTCTTTTGCCTGTTGCAGAAATTAATAAATCAGCTGAATTTACATGAGACTTAAGATCAGTTGTTTTTGAATTGCATACCGTTACGGTACTGCCTGCTAATAATAATTCTAACGCCATGGGTTTGCCGACAATATTGGAAGCTCCCACAATAACGGCGTTTAATCCCCGTAAATTAATTTTATAATGCTTTAATAAACTAATAATTCCATGGGGTGTGCACGGTCTGAGTGAGGGAATGCCTTGTGCTAAACGGCCCATATTAATAGGATGAAAGCCGTCGACGTCTTTTTTAGGTGATATGGCTTCTATGATTTTATTTTTGTTTATATATTCCGGAAGGGGTAATTGAACTAAAATGCCGTCGATATTTTCGTCATGATTAAGTTTGTCTATTTGATCTAATAAATCCTCTTCAGATATATCTTCGGCTAATAGAAAATCTTTTGAGTTCATGCCAATTAATTTCGCTTTCGCTTTTTTATTTTTGACGTAGAGTTGTGAGGCCGGATTTTTGCCCACTAAAATTACCGCTAAAGTGGGTTTTTTTTTGAGAGACTTAATTTTTTGGGATAAGTCATTCAAAATAGCGTGGGCTACATCCTTGCCGGATAATAATTGGTAAGTCGTCTTTTCTCGCATTTCTCGCCATTTTCCTGTGTCGGGGTATAATGCGCCATCTTAGCATTTTGAAAGGAAATCCGCATGCGCGCATGGCTCAAGCGATTAGCGTATATAATTTTGGTTGTTTTATTAATTATGGTTGGCGCAGTACTTTATCTGTATTTTAAAAGCCATTCTCAAACATCAGGAACGGTATATCTCAGAGGTCTGAAGGGCGACGTGGTTATTACGCGGGATAAGCATGGCATTCCGCATATTGTTGCTAAGTCGAGTGATCTCGATGCGTTTTATGCCCTTGGGTATGTTCATGCGCAAGATAGATTTTGGCAAATGGAATTTCAGCGACATGTTGTACAGGGACGATTAAGCGAATTATTCGGTTCAGCGACGATTGAGCAAGACAAATATTTACGCACCTGGGGATTTTATCGCGCCGCGCAAACATCGTGGCAATCCTTGTCACCCCAAAGCAAAGCTATCGCACAAAGTTATGCCGATGGCGTGAATGCTTTTTTAAGCCAAAAACGATATCCCTTACAAATGATTATATTAAACGATACGCATGAACCGTGGACGGCAATTGATAGCATCGCGTGGGAAAAAATGTTGGCATGGGATTTGCAAAATACCTGGAAGTCAAAATTAAAAAATTATTTAGTCGAACAAAAATTGGGGCAATCTCAAATACCCATAGTATTTCCAGCTTATCCTAAAAACGGCACGACTATTTTGAGCGATGAAGATCTCAAACAAAGCGGAATTTATGCCGCCAATCAAATAGCCTCGTATTTAAATTATCAAGAAACTCACAATAAGGGTTCGAATAATTGGGTTGTATCAGGCAAGTGGACAACCTCCGGTCATCCGATGTTAGCGAACGATCCGCATTTGGCTTTACAAGCGCCGGCGTTGTGGTATTTAGCCGAAATCAAAGGCCCGACGCTTCATGTTACAGGTGCTACGTTGCCAGGAGTTCCGTGTGTAGTAATAGGTCATAATGATCATATTGCGTGGGGTGTCACCAATGTTAATCCTGATACGCAAGATTTATATATTTTAAATAAAAATTCGAATATTCATATAGTAAAAGAAATTATAAAAGTTCGTGGTAAAGCGGATATTGTTTATCCTATTAAAATTAGCACTATGGGACCTGTGATTAGTACAGTTACGGAAGCCGGACAAATTGATAATCTTGTGGCGTTAAAATGGACCGCATTAATGCCGGGAGATACTACCGCGCAAAGTATGATTGAAATTAATTATGCTAAAAACTGGTCTGAATTTACGGCGGCGTTGAAAAATTTTATCGTCCCGTCACAAAATTTTGTCTATGCTGATACGGCAGGAAATATTGGTTATTATGTGTCGGGAAATATTCCCATTCGGCATTGGGATTCTAGTCTTCCTGTTCCGGATGATAGTGCACATCAATGGGACGGTTATATTCCCTTTGATAAATTACCCCATGTGTTTAATCCGCCGGAAGGCTATATTGTTTCGGCAAATAATCGCGTCGCGTCAGATCATTATCCGTATTATTTAACCTTTAGATGGAATGATCCGGATTATCGCGCGAAGCGTATTGTTGAATTATTGCAATCCAGCAAGCCACTGGATATTAAAAAATTCGAAAAAATTCAATTAGATACAGTCTCTCTATTCTGGAAATCTATTTCGCCGGTATTACTAAAAACCAATCCAATGGATGAGCGAAGTAAGATAGCATTGGAGTTATTAAAAAATTGGGACGGCAATGCGAGCTTGGATAGCAATCAAGAAACAGTGTTTGCGTATTGGTACCGTGAATTAAATAACATCACGCCAGATTTTATTGCGAAATTATCTAAATTCCCCGGGCCCTTATTTATACAAAGCCAATTGGAAAATAATGGCAAGTATTGTGAAAATAACAGCGCTGATTATTTGAGTCATTCTTTACAAACAGCCATGCAGAAATTAACGCAAGATTTAGGTGATGATCCCAATCATTGGCAGTGGGGAAATATTCATCATGCGGTATTTCCAGAATTAGGTTTAGGTTCAGTAAAAGCATTTGGAACCCTTTGGAATAGAAGTATTCCTACAGCGGGGGGATTATATAGCGTCAATGTCGGGACGTATGATATGGATAATTTTACTCAAACAGATGCGGCGAGTTATCGAGAAATTATAGATTTAAGCAATCTGGATAAAAGCGAATTTATTCAAACACTGGGACAGTCTGATAATGTATTTAGCTCACATTATGATGATCTTATGCATCCCTGGCGTGATGGAAAATATGTGCCCATATCAAGTGAGCCGAGAGAAAGTGGGGAAGTGTTGAGATTATTGCCCAATGATTAAAATAAAGCTAAAGCCGTCTTCACAATATTCTCCGTCGTAATTCCCAGCTCTTTATAGATTTCTGGCGCGGGTGCGGATTCTCCGAAAGTATCCATGCCAATAATTTTGCCTTCAAATCCCACAAATTTATACCAAATATCTTTACTGCCGGCTTCTATTGCAATACGGTTTTTAATATTTTTGGGGAGAACTTTTTCTTGATAATCTTTATCTTGAGATAAAAAGATATCTACACAGGGCATAGAAACTACGCGGACAGATTTTTTATGTGTTTCACGCAATATTTTTGCAGCATCTGTTGCAAGATAAACTTCCGAACCCGTGGCTATTAATATAATTTCAGGAGCTTTATCAGAATCAGATAAAATATATCCACCGTGTTTAATTAAATTAATATCTTTGTGATCTTGCTGGGGTAAGTTTTGGCGAGATAATAATAAGCACGTAGGTTTGTGAATATTTTCTATAGCAACTTGCCAAGCTATAAGAGTTTCTACGGGATCACAGGGTCGCCATAAAGATAAGCCTGGTGTTAAACGCAACATGCCAATATGTTCAACCGGTTGATGTGTCGGACCATCTTCGCCTAATCCAATAGAATCATGAGAATAAACAAAGATAACTCTGATCTTCATCAAAGCCGCTAATCTCACAGCATTGCGAGCATAATCACAAAACGTTAAGAAAGTTCCGCCGAAGGGAATAAACCCACCGTGCAGTGTAATACCACACATGATAGCGGACATGCCAAATTCGCGTACGCCGTAATGAATATAATTGCCGTTAAAATCTTCGGGCGTAATAGTTTTTGCAGATTTTGCCATTGTAAGATTTGAGCCTGTAAGATCGGCAGAGCCGCCTAAAAATTCAGGAAGTATAGGCGTTAAAGCATTAATACAATTTTGTGAGGCTTTGCGAGACGCAATATTTTCTGGAGCCGCTATAAATTTAGTTAAATTATTTTTGATAGTATCCCCAAAATTTTGAGGTAGTATATGAGCAATGCGTCTATTAAATTCTTGGGCGAGTTCAGGATATTTTTTAGTATAATCAGCAAATAAATCTTGCCAGGTTTTTTCCAGTGCTAAACCCTTTTCTTTATGATTCCACGCAGCATAATATTCTTTGGGAATTTCGAAGGGTTTAAAATCCCAATTTAAGGTTTCACGAACAATTTTAATTTCGGCATCACCTAAGGGAGCACCGTGAGCCTCATGTGTTCCTGCTTTATTGGGCGAACCAAAGCCAATAATTGTTTTACAGCAAATTAAGGTGGGCTTATCAGAAATTCTGTGTGCTTCTGCAATAGCTTTCTTAATATCATCAGGATTATGGCCGTCAATATTGTCTATGACATGCCAACCGTAGGCGCGAAATCTTTCAGGTGTGTTATCTCTAAACCAGCCGTTGACATGGCCGTCGATAGAAATGCCGTTGTCATCCCAAAAAGCGATTAATTTATTGAGTTTCCACGTTCCCGCAAGAGAGCAGACTTCGTGTGAAATACCTTCCATCATGCAACCATCACCCATAAAT